>JAEEGI010002155.1_pt1 | contig 48644 bp, 73 predicted proteins | sample 8958751 | NCBI WGS metagenome assembly JAEEGI01 (sample SAMN16246545, study PRJNA631951) | gut metagenome | biome: gut microbiome; feature: rumen; material: KS-attached | host: Bos | place: Iran: Karaj | collected 2018-10
AAAAGAAGTACAAACTGATTGACATCCTTGAGTACCCAACAAAGATAAACGTGGCAACACGTAGAAAAGGTTATCTACAGTATGCTCAGATGACATTAGAACCCGGAAAAATTTATGTCATCCCCGAAGGTGATTCCGCTCTTGAAACTTCACTTTTTGATGCCACATTCAAAAAGGACTATTCAGCAGAATTGGAAAATCTGTTCAAGGTGAACAACATTCCATATACCGTTGAATTATGTCGTGTCTGTGGTGGAAGAAAGCGTAAGATCGTATATCATCCAGTAGAAGAGGTTAAATAACATGGCAATTCCAACAATTTTTCAAAGAATCAAGGAAAGTGTCAAGGTTAGAAAAAAAGCCAAAAAGGAAATCGAAGAAATCATCACCCTTAACAACAGCAAAGATGATGATGAGGTTGGAAAAGTAAACCTAGCTACTTCATACAGATTTGATAGAGATTCATCTATCAGACTTCTTGATGAAGGTGCTATCTTCTACGAAGGTGGACAGTATGTTAGGTACTTCATCAAAAAAGGTGTTGTGCAAAAGTTCTATGATGAACTGGATGATGATTTTGTCGGATATATCAACCTTGCACACTTTGATGTGTTTGCGTTCCCTATTTTCTTAGGAACGTGGACAAAAGATGATTTAAGAATCGTTGATTTAGAGGACGGTAGACAAGCGTTAGAGGTCGTTCCTAGATTCAACGAGGATTTATATCTTGTAAAGGATTTATTTGCACAGGAGATACCTCTGAGCGTTTCTATCGAGGCATATTTCGATTACGACTGGGATATGACACAGAAACTTGATTTTCCTGTAGTACAGGGAATGCAGATGGATGGATTCTCAGTTGTTGGAAACCCAGCTAATACATCAAGTGCATATGTCCTTTCAAGTAAGGAAGAAGGAGAAAATATGGATTTATCAAAAATCAAAGCAATTCTCGAAAATTCCGAAGAAACCAAAGCAGAAGAGCAGAAAGAAGAATTAGATTCAGCAGAAGTAGAAGAAGAAACAAAAGCTGAATTGGAAACAGAAGAAAATTTGGAAACAGAAAATTCAGAAGAAGAAAACTCTACTGAAAATTTGGAAAATACAGAGGAAACAGAAGAAAACACTTCTGAAAATCTTGAATCAGAAGAAGATGAAGAAGAAAAAGCTATTCTTCAGTTGGTTACGGAATTAGTAGAAGAAAATAAAGCCTTAAAGGCAGAATTAGAAGCCTTAAAGGCAGAAAAAGCAAAACAGACACAGAAAACAGAAAGTGTCATTTCAAAACTGGAAAGTATCGTGAATAGCGGTACTCAGAAAAAAGAATCCTCTAAGAAGAATGATTCTGTATGGGGATAATAGAAAAGGAGAGTAAAAATGACAGTACAATTCAATCTTGCTCAGTTAGAAAGCCACGCAACTGATTTAGCTACGCTTTCTTCAAACATTGGAGAAATTGGAATGGGAATTGATTACTCCAATAACAATCTTGCAAACGAGTTACAGAACAGATTCCCACTTGTAGACTGGTTATTACGTACACCTGCTACTAGACGTGCAATGGCAGAACGTAACAACGGTTCTATGAACATTCACAGAGCTAACGGTGAATTAAACTATGTAGCACCTTGGACAGTAGGAACATTACCACCGGAAGACACAACTGGTGAATGTTGCTGGATTCCATTTGACCTCACTAAGTGTGGTTCGGAAGTTCCTTTAAAATTACTTTGCTTAAAGGACTGCGATAAGATTTTAGATAACTTAGTATTCGGTCAGAAACGTTTCGGTGCTAACGACTTAGTTGGCGAATTTGCACGTGTAGGTCAGACAGTTAAAGAAGCACGTACAGAAATGGCACGTTTATCTATGGCATGGTTTACTGCACGTAACATCATCTTAGGTACTACTACAACTGCAACCGCTACTTTAAAACCTTTCCATGGTCTTTTGGAAGTAGTTGAAGATGCATCTGTAGTTAAGGTATTAGGTTCTAACATTCTCGCAGCGTTCGACATGTTAGGATGCCGTATCTCACAGTTAGGTGATGGTGATTATGTATTTGCAGTACATCCATTAGTATATGAATCAATCAAGCGTGAAGTAGTTGTTGACCGTTTCGGTCGTTACCCAGAAGGATGGTCACGTGATGGTGATGAAGTACGTTTCAGTGGAATCGGATTTATCCGTGACAAATTAGTACCGATTGATATGTCTGCTGGTACAGGTGATGTATGGATGTTAGATGGAATGCACGTAGGTGCTTTGATGGGTACATCACTGAGACCGGGAGCTGACTTCATTCGTGAAGATTTCAACACTGATACAGTAGCTAACGGTTGTGCACAGGAATGCACATACTACTACAACTACGGAACAGTATTTGGTTCTGATTCCAACCATTTAGCCGTTATCACAAACGTTCCTGTATCTGCTAACTGCCTTGGTGAAGCGATGACAGGTTTAGATTTGATTATTCAGCCAAATACCCTAGTGCCTATTCAGCAGTAAGCGTTGAGGTAAACGGTAATGTATGAGGAAATCATCGAACAGTTGAAAAATAACTGTGATTGCATTTCCGAAAATGAATGGTCAAATACCAAACTTGAACAGAATATATCTGAATTTTTAGATTTGATTTCCACAATGACATGTTGGAAAACTAAGGCATGTGAAACTCTTCTTATGTCGGAAAGGGTTGAAGTCTTTGATATAGAGGACTTGAAATATGAATGTGGTGTCTGCGATAGTGGACTTGTCACAAAGACACTTTACTTTGACTTGATACAGGAAGAATCCATCAAGGTTAAGATTCTCATTAGAAGGGGAATCCAATTTGAGGAAATCGAACTGAGCAAAGATTTATATTCATTTGTCTCTTACGACAACATACTGTACGTGGATTTGTCTGACTACATATTTGATGATGAATGTACATGTGAAAAAATCGTAAAGCTGATCGTAACATATGATGCTGGATACGAAACATTACCTGATTGTTTATTCCCTGTTTTATGTGACTTTTTAGATTACGTGTTTGACATGAACAAATGTACATGTGGAGCATGTTCCACATGTGAAACTGATAGTACACAGGATGTAGTCATTGTTGAGGGAGAAACAGATAACGCAGAATTTATTTCTGTGAAACTGCAAATCAGAAACCTCATAACAAGCAATTACATGAGACAGTTAGAGTTTATCAGCCTTTGCGGTAATTCCAAGGCTTATATGCCTTTTAGTGGATTGGTGGTCTAAGAAGATATGAAGATTAAATATACAGGAATCAAAAATACAAGAAAAAAATCATTAGGCGGATGTGGTTCATGTGGAAGACGGTTTGGAAACAGTTCAAGCATAACCACATATGCCTATACGTATAAAATGGTACTGCCCAGCGGAAAGCGTTACGTATTCCGACTAAATCAGATTTATGATATCGAGGATTCAAGAGACTATGCGTTTTTAACATCTTTCACATACGATTTCAACGGACATAAGGAAAGCCCATTCATAGCAGTCAATGGCGATTAATTTCATTGATGAATTTGAACAAATCGTAAAGGAAGATGTAGCAGAACGTGTAGAAGAACTTGAGGGATATCTGATAGATGAATGTCCAGTAGACACAGGTGCAATGATGGATTCCATCACAACCGAAAAGAAAAGCGATTTTGATTACCTCGTTGGAGTAGATTCAGATGCTTTGAAATACGACCAAAGAAACGAGCGTGGAATTGATTATTCACCTTATGTCTATTTCGGTGTGTCAAGACCTGTCACGATATATCCTAGAAACGGAATGTATCTAAAGTGGACGGACAGCAGTGGTAGAGTGCATTATGCAACACACGTTACGATTCCACCTAGAAGAGCAGATAAATTCCTTGACAGGGCAGTAGCACGAATGAGTGACAGTGATTAAACAAAAGGAGAAAACATGGCAGAAAAGAAGGCTAAGGAAGAAGTAGTTGAAAACAAACCTACTTCCAAAGAAGTCTTTGTAGCTAATCAGCTGAAAACCTTAAACATGAGAGGCGATTCAGCAGTAGCACAGAGAAATATTGAACGTGTTTTAAGAAACAATAGAAAGGAGAAAAAATAAAATGAGCAAATGCAATTTAAACAAGATCGTTGCACAGAAGGTAGCTCCGCAGAAATTAACTAATCTTGACGAACTGGATTTCACGATTTCTCGTGATATTGATGCTTGTGCAAAAATCAACACCAAAAACTATATTACGGTTTCTTCAGATGCGAATTTGGTTTATGACCGTCTTTTAGTTCCAGATGATTTATTAAATGTCTGTGAATCTTTCGGATGTAAGAACACAGGAACGTTAATGAGTTCTACAAACACAATTAGAGCGTTATTTAAATCTGTTTCTGATGCGACTAAATACTCTTCCGGTGTAATGACTTTCTATGCCTATTCCACAAAAGGTGGAGATGGTACATACACGGTGAAATTAGCAAATACCGAATTAGACATAGGAGATAATTATGACTCTTATACAGGTAGTGTAACATTCCCTGAGGGTGGAGGATTTGCATTAGTTGTAGTTGACTTAACTGATGGTACGGCAACTGGTACGGGATGGGAAGGAACACCATATGGTGTACATGCCGAAGTATCTTTAACCGTTCCGACTGGACAAGTTGTTAGTGGACAAGCAGGTATCTCATCTATTTCCTTATTTGAATCCATCATGGATTTAGAGGGAAATGATGTAGTTAAGTTAGGATGCTTACAGTCTATCGGTGGAGACGATACAGTAGACCCATTAGAAACTTCATGTTTCGGTGATGGTTATGATGAAGATTCTGTAGCAGTAACTCGTACTTTAACGGCTCAGTCATGGACACCAAATGTTTGGAAGTTGAATCCGTTAGTATCTCGTGGAGATAGAACAGAAGGATTCATGATGGATACTTTAGAAGTTACAGTTCCGGATGATGGAAAAATCATCTTAGCAGATGCATATCGTGACCAGTGTGGCATGGTTTATGTAGCACTGAATGATTCATGTAACGTAACAGACGCAGTTCTGAATCGTGTAAACGTTGGTAACAGTGGAATCATGTTAGATTCTGACCAGTTTGCAGTAGAAACAAACATCGAAAACGGTATTGTTGTACGTGTTGCTACAGAATTAGCTGGCAAGGTCGTAGTAGTATCTTATCCACGACAGGTTGAGGGTGAGCATTTTGTAGCTAACACAAATACTCTGAATGATCGCAAGACTACATTGACTTATAAGAGACCTATGAATGATGGAACTATTGATGTATTCATCTATCGTAACGTATTGGTTACTTCATTCCCTCAGACGATTTCTAAAACTGATACAGACTTTGAATACAGTATCAGCGTACAGAAAGACCGTAACGGAAACTACTACGAATACATGCGTATCAACAGAGCTAACGCATATATCTAAAAATTAAAGGAGAGAAAGAATAATGAGCGCAATTAGTCTTAATGATATTTTGAAAATTGAAGATGCTATTGATACGGCTAGGGATGATGATACTCCCTATGCCGTATATGGCAGAGATGACACGGAAGTTATTGAAGTAATCGGTGACCCTAATAAAACTGAGGTAAAGAAGTCGAACTACAATATCAAATTCAGATATACGTTAGAAGAACTTAACGGAAACATCCCCGAAGGAGCAGAGGTTATCGCTAGACGTTTCGTGGTTTTCAATCACAAATTTGAGGATATAACATTGAACCCAGCAAAAGACTTAACAGTTGTATCTTGCATGATGGATATTTTTCCGTTCTTTGCAGAGTTGGAATCAGCACTTGAACAGAGAAACGCTGAAATCGAAAATCTTGAAAAGGAATATAACGCAAAAGTTAAGATGCCTACTAACACAAACGATGAAAAGCCTGTAATCGTTTCTATCAAAAACAAGAACCAAATCAAGGAACTAGAGCAGAAAATCGAATCAATCATACAGAAATTTGGAGATACAGTTGTACGTCTTTATGTTGATGGTGGAGACCAGTTACAACTTGGACTCTACAATCTAGTTGCTACGCTTTTAGGCATTGATGATGACTTAGGAGCGCATATGCTACCGGGTTCTGTCATCCGAGCAGTAATGACAATCTTCACAACATACCCTGAACTAATCAACGAATCTGAAGTACTTTTTGGATTATCGTAGGGAAGGGGGATGAGGCTAATATAAAAGAAAAACGGAAAAAACAGACGTACCTGGCTAAGTTGAATCCGTATTCTTTTATGGCTCATTATGTCGCCAAAGTTCTTAAAATACGCCCCAATGACATTCTTTATCATTGGGGTGTTTCTGAATTAATAGTTGCTTACGGTATCTATGCTAACGAGCAACAACAGAAAAACTTTAACGAAATTAAGGAGCATAACAAAGTGAGCAACAAAAAGATACCTCAAATTGAAGAGTACGCAGTACGATTCCGAACGAGAGAAGATTTATTACAAGAACAAGAAGAAAGGGAGTCGGATAATGGCGATTAAAGAAATTGCGGTTAGATACAGAGCAGACATAAGGGATGCCGAAAGAAACGTAAAACAGCTACAAAAAATAACTGACGACCTAACAGACCCAATACATGATATACGAATTGAAATAAAAGACCTCGAAAGAGCAAAACAAGTAGTACAAGAAATAGACAGATTTCTTGATGTGCTTCAAAAAAGAAAGGTTGACCTTGCACCGGATATAACAAAGCTGGAAAACCTAAGAAACAAGTTAAAAGAAATCGACAGGGAAATCGAAAACCTTAGAAGTCAGAAAATCGGCTTAGATTCAAAGGGAATCAAAGAAATCAATAATGAGATTAACAAATTACAACGTCAGAAAAAAAAGATTCAATTTGAAATCGAAGGATTGGAAAAAGCTGAAAAAGAAGTTAAGGATATCGAAAAAACAATAGGTGAATTAGGAAAGACAAGAGGAAAAATTTACGTTGACGATTCACAGATAGATGAAACTAAAGAAAAGCTCGTTGACATGATTCTAAAGCAAAGAGAAGCTGATGGAAAACTCATTGAAGAAAAGATGAGGTTGGATGGTTCTAAACAGGTTTTAGCAGACCTCGAACGCACAAAGGCTTTGATAGACCAAATCAACTCCACAGCTGTTACGATCAAAACTATAGGAGCTGGTTTAGAGAATGTAGGTAATACCATGCTTTCAATGGTTGGTATCAGTTCCCCAAACCCTATTTCAATGGTATCAAATACGGCTAAATTCCTAACAAAAGGTTTTGGTTTCTCAGCTTTATATCGTTTAACTTCAAAAATGATGAACTCTGTAGAATCCTTTGTCAGTGATGCTATGCACCGATTCGATACACTGCGAAATGCTAGAAGTGTATTTGAACAGTTAGGATATTCTACAGAAGAATATGATGGAATCATTGCTACATTACAGGACAGATTGGCTGGACTTCCTACCACTACAGATGAAGCTATCATGGGTATTCAGAAAATGGTGGCTCAACTTGGAGCAGACAAAGCAACTAAGACGTTCTTAGCTTTGAATGATGGAATCCTCGGTTTCGGTGGTTCTACGGAACAGGTAAACCGAGCAGTAACGCAGTTGTCTCAATCTTTAGGTAGTGGATATATTGATGGTCAGACATATCGTGCTTTGATGGACGGTGGTCTTTCACCAGTAATGACAAAACTCGCAGAAAAATTTGGATATGCCACAGAAGAAGTTGGCGAATTTAAAAATGCTATCGGTGGTCAAGGTGATTCAAAAGGAAGAAGAATTACACCGGATGAGTTCTTAGATGCTTTAATTGGATTAGATGCTACAGACGTAGAAGATTCAATGTATTCATTAGCGCAGAAGGCTACAAAAGGATTCACAAGTGGATTGAGAAACATGAGAACGGCTATCATACGTGGTTTCACAAGTGTTTTGACAAGTGCCGTTGAAGTCATGGAAACAGAGGATGTTCCTAACTTCTTCTCAGATGCAATCGCTAAGTTTGGTAAATTCTTTGAAACATCAATGAACAACGTAGCAAAATGGATAAAAGAAAACGGTGATACTGTTAGAGATTTCTTCCAAAAGGTTGCTGAATACGTTGAGAAATTTGTAGATGCCATTTCATCATTTGATTTAGGCTCATTCTTTGAAGGTCTGAAAGAAAGCACAGGATGGATAAAAACTGGTATTGATTTATTTAAGGGTTTGTTTGATGTATTTACTGGATTCTTATCATTCCTTGGTGGCGGAGACGTTTCTAAGGGAGCAGGTCGTTTCCTTGGAAATTGGATTAGAATCGGTACTACCTTATCTGTATTGGGCAGAATGCTACAGACATTCGCAAAACCATTAGCTATTTTATCCACATTAAGTGGTGGCAAATTATCCTTACCAAATCTGTTTGGAAAACTGTTTGGAAAAGGCAAGGAAATGTCAGATGCAGTAGGTGGTGTATCATCATTTACAACGGCTTTTGATAAAGGTGGAGCATTAAATAAACTGACTAATTTAGCGTTTATTACTGGATTGATTGGTGACTTATATCTGTTAGCCGTAGCGATCGGAAAATTTAATGAAGCAGTTCCATCTGACATGGGAGAAACGGCTAAGAAAATCGGTTCTATGGTAGAAATCGTTGGTGCTATGGGAGCTATGGTTGCTATAGCTGGAAGTCTTACAAAGAACTTTGCAGTTGAAACTCTATTCGGTGAATTAGGATTGTTGGGACTTGCAGTAGACTTAGGTGCTTTTGCACTTGCCATCAAAGAGTTTGATGAAAATGTTCCTGCCGATTGGGGAAATACATTCAATAAGATTCTTAGCATGAGTGAAATTGTCGGTGCTATGGCTACATTAGCAGGTGCTTTAGGTGGAATCACATGGGGTACTGGTGGTGCGTTCGCTGCGATTGAATTAGTCGGAATGGGATTGATTCTAGGATTAGCTGGTGACCTCGCTGCGCTAGGAAAAGCCGTAGGCGAATTTGATAAGAATATGCCTTCAGATGTTTCCGGTATTCAGCAGAAAATAAAGGCAGTCAATCAAGTTATTTCTGCCATTGGTGGAGCAAACCTAGAACAGATGTTCAAGAGTGGATTCAAAGCTGGAACAGTTGATAACGTTAAGAACGCTATGCAATCCATGGTAGAAATCGCTAAATCCATTTCCAAAATGATGAAACTTGAGTTACCTAAAGTAGCAGATGTTACACAGAGAATCAAACTGTTAGACGAGGTTGTAGGCAAACTTTCACACGGAACTCTAATGGAACAGTGGGGAGCTAGTATCAATAAAGATACAGTGAACCAAGTTAAAATTGCCATGGGTTCTTATATCGAAATTGCCAAGGCATTAAATGAACTTCAAACGCTGATTCCAAAGGGAACAGATACAACGGCAATGACAGAAGCTATTAAAGCTATTAATAGCGTTATTTCCAACCTAAAGAGTGGACACGGAAACGCTGGATGGTTACAGGAAAAAGGAACATCCATGAAATGGGGAGAAATCAAGAATCAAGTAGAATCAGCAAAGGGAATTGTAGATTACTACAAGGAAATTGCTAATACTTTGGTTGGTTTCAAGGATGTAACCATTGATACAGAATCTTTAGGAACTCTGTTCACTAATATCGGAGAAGCAATCGGAACGTTATCTAACGTTATCGGAACAGACGGTGGAACAAGACAGAAAATCGTTGATTCTGTTTCTTATGTATCAGCTATGAACGATATATTAAAACAGTTGAAAGACGGTATTAAAAAACTTGTTGCCGTACAATCATCTGAATTTGATGTAACTGCATTTGGGGAAAAAATTGACCAAATCAAACAGGCTATGGATAGACTGATTGACCTTGACCCAAATACAAATACTGTGAACGCAGTAGAAAAAATGGCTCAGATTGTACAATCAGTAAGTGATGCGATCTTAGATTTACAGACAATGACAACTAATTTTACTGCCGTTGGTGAATCTTATGCTACAAGCCTTTATAACGGATTTGCAGACCAAAACGTAGGTCATCTGATGGAAGCCGAAGTATCAAGTGCTATTGAAACCTTGAACAGATTAGCACCTCGTTTCAAGGAAGTTGGTAAATCTTATCAGAACGCTTTGATTGATGGTTTCGGTGGTGGATTCTCAGTGGGAATGGCTGCGAAAATGGCTATGTTTGCAAGCACCCTAACTTCATACACAGGTGCGTTTAGAAGTGCTGGTGTAACACTTGGACAGGCTTTTGCAGATGGTGTCAATTCAGCTACAGCTAATATTTCTGTACGAATCACAGGAAGTGGTGCATCAAGTGGTGGTTCAAGTTTCGGTGGAAGAATCGGTTCTGCCGTAGGTAGACAGTATGGTGGTGTAATCTATCGTTCTAACGGTGGAGAAACCGTAAGATTCATTCCTAGAGGTACTGATACCGTACCAGCTATGCTTACACCGGGAGAATACGTTGTAAGACGTGAAGCAGTACAGAAAATCGGTTTACCTTTGCTTGAGAAGTTAAACAGTATGGATATACAGGGCATGTTCCACATGTTTATGAACAATTTCGCAATGGGAACAGGAATCAGCAGACACACTGTAATCAACAACGTAACCAACAACGATAACCGCAGAATTGATATCAGCGGTGACAGAGTTAGCAGACGTGGACAGTTGACACGTGCAAATAGATTTATGAAGGCTATGGCAGTCTAACAAAGGAGAAAAGATATGAGAGATTGTTTAAGAGATTTTAATAACCCATACAAAAGGTATGTACAATTCAACGATCTTGTCATTGATTCTGCCGATATGCTGACTAGCGCAAGCTATAAACAAGATACAAAAACAGAAACAGAAGAGTATTCATTTGGGCATGGGAGCTATTACAGACTCCCTCGCCCTGTTCAGTTTCTGACAGAGGCAGAACTTTCTATAACACTTCATATAGATTACCGAAGAGTACCTAGAGAACAGAGAAAATTCCTAAAATCATTTATCAATATGCAACTTTTAAAGGGTGGCAAGATTTGGGCTATACAGGACAATCAGCTTTTATGGGCTAATGCCTTTGTAAGCTCGTTTGGAGAGGAATATACGCACTATAAAGGTTTCTATAGTGTGGACGTAGACTTTGTTCTTCCGGACGGAATTTGGCATATTGCAGACCGTCAGAGCACGTATCTAGTACCTTATGATTCATGTAATTTCCTAGATGAGTACGATTTTCGAGAACAGGAAAACTGTGCTGATTGTGGATGCATCAACTGTGGAGTTGCAGAACCGAATAAAGATATGTGCTGGGATGCGTGCTTGGAAAAGGAAAATTCCCTTTGTTCCATTTATGGAAACAACGGAAATGGAATTGAGAATATATACACTATTTTTCAGAACTGTGGAATATCATACAAAATCGTGTATGACTGTGAATCAGCGAAAAGGTTATTCAACGGTAATTTAGGTGTAAAATTAAGTAAAGAGGATGTATGCAAGAGTGTCATAGCTGGAAGAATCTATTCAAGGACAATATTAGATTCTGACAACGTGGAGATTACGCTGACTGGACACTGGCAGAATCCGACAATACAAATCAATGATACGACTATGACCATTGACGGTGAATATGACGGAACATTGAAAATACATGCAGATGGAACGGTAGAATACGCAGACAAGGATTGTTGCAAATACGAATATGTGGATTTAGATAATGTACATATGGATGATTACTCATTCACTATTCATCACGGTGAAAACAGGGTGATCGTTGACGGTGGATGCAGTTGTTCGAGTGGTTCTATCTACATCAAGGCAGAAGAATTTACCAATTAATATGAAAGGAGAATTGCTAAATGGGAGCAGAAGCACTAACACCTATTACTCCATCCACTACAACGGAAGAAGTGATAGATTCAACATCTTCTAAGGATGTCTGTACATCATGTGGCAGATTGAAAGAAGAAAACGCTAACTTCCTTTTGAACGGTGTTACCCCTAGTGTATGCGAATCATTAGGAAACGGAACTGGATTCAAGGCAGAAAATGAACACACTAACTGTCAAGATTTACAGGATGCCAATGACTGCCTTATTTGGGGTTTATTAGACAAACTTCCAGCATACGGTAACTGTGACTGGAAAGAGTTTGTAAAGGCTTTAGGTTCGAATCAAGCCACAATCAATGATGCATTGTTATGCTGGTTATGTGGTCTTGAAAATCGTGTATTCGGACAGAATATCGGTGTAGAACTTAGATTCCAAGTCTTAGACGGTGGTGGAGACCCTACAATGACCATGGCTATTGATAAACAGGGTAACTGGACAATCAATGAAACAGACTGGATTGAACAGATTACAAATCCATACGGTTACAGAACAGTAACAGGTCATGTCGATTTCTGTATGTCTGTTTTAGACAATATGAAAGCTGGATATATTGTGAAATCCGTAACATTAGGACATTACACCTATGATGCCACAGGAAATCCGGGAGCAGTTACAATTCCATCCATGTCTATCCGAGTTCCAGACCAAAACGGTGAGGTAATCTATCAGAAAACGCATGAACAGGGTGTTGACTATGATGAAGATATCAATAGAACGGTGGAGCTGAATTACGAGGGTGAAATTGAAGCAGGTGAAACATCCGACTGGATTACATTTATGAATTTCTATGCGGACTGGGTAATTGATTCATCCGTAAATATTCAGATTCGTTTTATCAATGGAAACACAGGCTCAGTGCCTATGTGTTCAGAGGTATAAGGTATGGCAGACACAGAAGAAAAAAGAGTAGACTGGTGTGCTAGTTGTAACATATTAAAAACTGAATATCCGGATTTCGTTATGAACGGATTGAACGAAGAAATGTGTGCAAACTTAGCAAACAACCAAGGACTGGATGAAACAAAATGTGTAAATAACTGTGAGGTCATGCATGATATCGCAGACTGTCTTATCGGTGGATTTATCGAAAGCATAGATACCTATGATTTCTGTGATACAAAGGAAATGATGAAACATTTCGCAACAAATATGATGAATGTCATTGATGTTCTCTTATGTTCTCATTGTGGACAGTGGGAACAGATAGAGGCGATATGGGATGAAATCACTGGAATCCATAAGAGAATTGATGATGTTATCGCAGACCTTAGGAGCAATTATTACACCAAAGACCAAATTGATGATATTTTTGATGAACTCGAACAGAAAATCCAAGATGCCAAGGACTATATGTTTGGTGCAAACTTTGACGTAGAGATGAGATTCGTTGTCATTGACCAAAGTGGAGACCCTACCATTTCAATGTCTATCGAAAAAACAGGTGATTTCGTTATCCATGAGACAGACTGGATTGAACAGGGAACAAACCCGTTTGGATATAGAACCATGACTGGTAACGTTGATTTCTGTATGATCGAAGGTACACAGGGTTCGGCAGTATATAGAGTAAACAGTCTGACATTGGCTAGATATGTCTATGATGCTACTGGCAATCCGGGCGCAGCGACTTATCCATCATTTACAGTACGTTCACCAAACGAAAATGGAACTGTTTTATATACAATTCAGCACGAAAGTGGAGTTGACGTTGATGTAAACGTAAATAGAACTGCAACGGTAGGTGTAACAGGAACACTGGATGCTGGAGAAACCTCAGATTGGATAACGGTTATGAACGTTTATGCAGACTGGGTTCTTGATTCGAGCGTTAATTTACAGATTCGCTTTATCAACAATAACAGTAGTGGAGCAGTGCCAGTCTGTGAATAAGAAAAGGAGTAACTTTTATGGGAATCGCATTACCATGGTTTGAAATTTTAGATGCAAACGGAAAAGTGCTCAAAAGATTCAGAAAAATTGTAAGTGAATTAGAATTTGAAAATGAGTTAATGGTCATCCCTGAGATGACCTTGACTCTGCCTGATGAATACGAACCGTATCTGATGGGAAGAAAACAGATGAGAATCCATTTAAAAAGCCCTAGAGACGGCAAGAACAGGGTATTTAGAGGATGGATAGACACAATATCACCTAGTGGTCAAATTGCCGTAGAAGTCACTGTAAGGCACGCTATACGTGAATGGGAATTTAGACAAGTTCCTACCAACTACGCAGTCAAGGCAGAAAAGATAAGTACAATCTATTCAAATGAAGATATGTACTACTCCCCAGACTGGACCTTGGCATATGGACAGGATGCAGATTTGGAACTGATTGATTATGTGTATTCAAGACAGTCTATGTTAGAGGGCTTGAATCAGACCGTAGAAATGACATCAAATATATTTTGGAGAGTTGCTTTTGATGAGGATAAGAAAATTGAAATTTCGGCTTTCGGTGAAAAGAAACCGTATCAATTATCCTACAAACCATCTACCGAAAGAAATATTAGAATCGTTGATGTTTCAAGACCTGAGATAGACCATTCAAGCGTTATGAATGTGGCTACGGTATATTCCAATGAGACAGACGGTGGTATGACTTCCTTAACGCTTAGAGAGGTCTATAACGACAAGTCATTACAAGACCCTAATTTCCCTGTAGTTATCCTAAGAAGTGGAATCAACAACGAACGTGACTACGATTATGAAGAATATCCGGAAATTGCTCCTAATGAACAACTGGAATATGCAGTTCTTGATAAAGAGGGAATTGCACTGGAAAGCGGTCTTTTCATTGAGGGTGCTATTGATTTTAACGATTATTCACCTTTTTCAATAGAAGAAGGTTCTGAGGCAAAGAAAACAGGTTCTCTAAGATGGGTAATACCTGAAAATCAGCGTTCTCTTGAAGACCCTGAAATGATTAACAACGCACAGTGTATGTACGGATTCTTCAAGGCAGAAGGATGGACAGATGAATCCATCTGTGCGCTTATCGGATGTTGTGGATATGAAAGTGGATGTAACCCTAATGCATGGCAAGGATATTCACCTACTTATGCATACGATCAAGGTTTCGGACTCGTACAGTGGACTCCATGGAGCAACATAACAGACTGGTTAGGTGCTAGAGGATATTCTGTTCAGCAGTACGGAAACGCAGAATGTGAGAAAATACAGGAAGAACTTGAAAACGGTGAACAATGGATTCCTACATCAACTTATCCTATGTCATTCCAAGAATGGACTCAGCAGACAACTACAGATTTCTATGAGTTATGTAATATTTGGCTATATAACTATGGACGTGGTAGCGCAGCGAGTTACTATACAGTTGACCAGAGAGCGCAGTTTGCACAATACTGCTACAACCTCATTCAAAGTGGAGAATGGAAAGGTATCTATCCTTTAGACGGAGATGGAACAGGCATTCTTCAAGAAGGTTCTACAACGAATGAAAACGAAGGTACAGAGGGTGAAGAACCTTTGTGGAATCCACAGGCATTCATTGATAAATGGAACGGACAGTCAACGGATATTGACGGTGTATTCGGTAATCAGTGTGTTGACCTTTTCAAAGAGGCTTTAGCACAACTTGGATATCCAAATCCAGCTGGACCGATTGGTGGTGACGGTTATGCATGGTCAATTTGGTATAACCGTACAGAACTCGGATATGACCCTTATTTTGATTTCTATACTACAGACCCTAAAGAGGGTGACTGGACCATCTTTGCACAGGGTGGAATGACACCTTTATCCCATGTTGCTATGTTTGTTTCTTCAAATGGTGACGGAACATCACAATATTTTGGTCAGAATCAGCCGAATCCATACTGCGATATTCAGACCATTTCAGATGCAACCGTTTTAGGATATATGAGAGTCAAGGAAAAATACTGGACAAGTGGATATCCGGGTATCAACTCAAAGACAGGAAAAGAGATTTCTAACGAGGACAGAATATACGCTGCGACTGTCGTATATCATGCAGTCATAAAAAAGTTGAAAAACTCAAGACCAACATGGACATTAAACGTAGTAACAGAAGAACTTCCTAGCGATTTGAACGTAGGAGACCAAATCCTATGTAAATGTGGCAAGGACAAGTATTATTTAGATGCATGTTCAAACTATATGCGAAAACTGCTGACCATTGATGACTGGTTTTACATCACGAGGATAAAATGGACAGTAAGAGCAGATGGATTGAATCTAGGTGAATTACAGTTAGAGAAATTTATACGGATTGAGAGGGAAACGAAAGATGAATGATATAAACAGAGCAATAAATATCCTTTCGGAAAACTTATACGATCTAAAGCGTAAATCAAAGAGACAGAATCTACAGAGAAGAAATGGCAACGTGGATATCTATGGATATGAATTTTACAGACAGGGTGATGTAAATGCACCAGCTGAATTTGGTATTTCTGTTTCACAGGATTTGGTTTATTTTGAACGCTTTGAATTTAAGCTTATCATTCAGCCTTTCCTTTCATCCGTCAGTGATGCTGGCATGTCACCTGTGGATTTGCAAATAACAGGTAACAATCAGATTACACCAAATCCACATACACATGCTTTGACCGCTGGAATCTCAAGTTCCGAAAGTGCTACAAGTGGTTACAGAATCGAAATTGAGGGAATAGACCTTACAGCCTATTTTATGGCTCAATTTGACGGAGAATGGATAACAGGTGAAGGAATATACCCTAGAGACGATTTGTCCAATTATGACGTTTTAAAAGCCTGTGGTTACCTGTCTGCTGAGGACAGGCATAAGATTCTTTCAGCAGGATATAAGAAGATTCGCATCTATGCAGATGCACCTTTCAATGTGACACTTGTCAACTATTTAAAATATTCTCACAGAGGAAGATAAGATGGGAAAGTATACAGAAAAGATTGAAAGAATGAAACGGCATGTTTCAGACCATCCGAATGACTATCAAACAAAGATTAGTCTGATACAATTAAATAGTAGAGAGATTGACTATCAGCACCATCTGAAACGTGTTGAGATGTTCAAGAAGATAGAGAAGTACAAGAAAGAATTAGGAGAGAGAAAAATATGAGCGCAAATGTAAATTCAACAAGCGGACTATCAGAGGATTTATTAAGAAGTTTTATCCAAGTCGGATGTGCAGAACTTCACTTGAAAACCTTACTTGAAAAACGTGTTTCTGAGATTGAAAACGGCATGGTATCGGAAGATGATTTGATGAAACACCTTGAAATCATTGACGATATTGAAAACGACATGGAAGAACTCGCACAGATAAGACGTGAAGAAATGATTTATATCTTTAACGCTTTCGGTGGCAAGGGAGACAAGGAACAGTGGTGCATGGTCAAGCATTTAGGGCTTGCAAGTTTTACGGCTTTTGAAGCATATCAAGCATCTGATAACGACACCGATTTACAACAGTTAGCCTTGAGACTGAATAGGAAATTCATCAAAGCTATGACTAAATTCATTGGTAGCGAGGTAACTGAATGCAGTTCATGCTTTTCCGATTTTATGAAAGGAGAGAACAATGGCAAAACCGATAATTTGTAATGAGAAAGCTACAATATATCTCCCTGATACAGGAGAACAGTGCGAATATTGGTTAATTCCAGTTCATTCTGTGGATGATATTTCAAATCCGGATAGAAACCACGCATGGATTCTTCCTAACGGTGATTTTTGGGTATATGACGGTACTAAACTTGTACAGATTAATGATTTATCTAATGTTCAGATTCCATGGGGAAACATCATTGGTAACATGGCAAATCAGACAGATTTGATGAATGAGTTCAAGAAATATCTCAAGGGTATTCGTGTCAATGGTGAAACCGTTCAAATGGACAGTAATCAAGAGGTTGATTTGACGATCGAAAATAACGTAACAGTTATGGATAAAGGAGACGGTGTGGTGGAAATCACCATAGCCTCATAAGGAAGAAGTGATATCATGGCTAACAATTATTGCGAAAACAAATCAAACAAACCTGTAATCACTAAATATGACCCATCAAAGAATTATGTTGTACAGATGGTTGAAAGCCTAGCATCTATTGATTATCCAAACGAGAATCATATCTATGTTATCGAATCAACAGGTGACAAATATATTTATTACAACGGAGCTTTTTCAAAATTTGAATCAGCAAGTTTAACACCTTTCATCGTTGAATATACAGCTAACTTTACTGGAAGTTATAACGGAATATGCACTATCGGAATTGCAAGTAATGTAACATTTTCGCATACGTTCGAAGAGATTTCGGAAGCTCTTGATAAAGGACTTCCTATATACTTGAAAGACCCTGATAACATGCCGTTACAAGATATTGATATTCAAATCGAATACAACAGAGTAACTTTTACATGGAATAAAATAACGAGGGTAGGAAGTGACCCTACAATCACCATGTATGACATTAGGCTTCCGCTAACAGGGGTAACAGGAACAGGAACATATGTATCTCTTCCTGTAAGAAATCTTTTACCGGATAACTCATTAAGTGATACATCTGTAAGAGCTGTACAAAACAAAGCTATTACGCAAGAAATAAATTATATCAAAGCGTTAATAGACCAAACAAAAATGATACAGCTAGACTATGATATATCAGACGATATAACAGCTCCTTTCCCACCTACCGGAAGCACAACAACACAGATTACAACAAACGTTTATCAAACGATCATTCAAAATCCGCCGTACACATTTCAGTATATAAATGCAAATGCCACGCTAAAGCCGATAAGAGCGTTTATTGATTTTGGCGGTGGTAGAAAAGATACATTACAGCTTGCATCTAATTTCGGTGGAGAAGGAATCGTTTTTTCTGGTTTCTCAACCTATAACGGAGCGCCTTACGTAACAGAACTTATTGTTTTGCAAAACATTACAAGAGTTATGACATACATTATGTCGTAAGGAGATAACATGCAACAACAGATAAGAACAAAGGAAATTGAAATCCTTAATGCGGAAAACGGAGATTTCGATTTATTGCTTAGAGGAATGAGGCAGAACCCACAACAGATTATCACAAAGAGAATCAGAATCCTAAATGCACATAACGGAGATTTTGAACTGATGGTTGAGGAAGACCATACTATTGAGGATGCTCTTATTCAGCATGGCTATGATGATGTGATAGAAGAATATTACAACGATAGGGTTACAGATATTCGCGATTATGCATTTCTTCGAACGAAGATAAAAAAAATAACAATTCCCAATGCTACTTGGGCAAGACGATATTCATTTGACGGAGAAAACGTGTCTTTGCTTGAGGAAATTTACTTACCAAAGGTTTCATCTCTCGGGAACTTGCCTTTCCAAAATAATCCAAATTTAAGAGTGCTTGAAGTTGCGGCGTTTGCTACCACATCTATAAGAGGGTGCCCAAATTTAACAACACTAATTTTTACAAATACTGCAAGAGTATTTGAACCCGGCAGTGCTTTATCGGGAAATCCTTTTGCACCTGATGGAGGTGGTGGCTACATCTATGTTCCATCCGATTTATTGTCGCAATATCAATCATCACAAGCGTGGCAAGATTATGCAAACGTATTAGAGTTCCGTGCCATCGAAGGCAGTATATACGAGTTGGAGGAATAAACATGGAAAATTGTAATCAATATGAGTATGAATCGACATTGACACCTAATGCAGTAAAACAGGATTGTGGAGAAAGTATTGTCATGGTTGTTGATTCTTTAGATTCCGTATCAGACCCACAACCGAATTTTATTTATATCGTTGGTGGGGAATCATATATTTACGTTGACGGTGAATTTATTCTTTTTGGTAACGAGTGTTATAGTATCGATGATTTAGCAGACGGAAGTGAACCAAGTGGAGATATTACGATTACTGTCACTACAGTACACGCAAACGCTTTTCGGGACAAAAATAATATATCAGGGCTATCGTTACCGAATGCTGTAGAAGTGAAAGAAAACGCATTTAACGCACAGACATATATGCAATCCTTTTCTGCGCCAAATTTACAAGTTATAGGCGCATCTGCGTTCCCGTGGTTTCGAGTTCCGTTTATAAATTTACCAGCTGTAACCAGTATCGGTGGCGGTGCGTTCTCAAACTGCTCCAGCAGTAATGAGATATTATTAGGAGCAAATATTGATACCATTGGGGAGAATGCTTTCCGAAATTTTGCTTCTGCTGGTAGCGTTAACAGCATGAGGGTTCGAATTATCGGAACACCCACATCAATGGGAGCAAATATATTTAACACCACAAAGCAAGGAGATATATATGTTCCTTGGGCAGATGGAGCAGTAGCTAATGCTCCGTGGGGTGCTACAGGTGCAACCATCCATTACAACACCGTTTTTGATGAAGATGGAAATGTCATTAGCAGTGATTAAATCTTAAAAAGGAGAAAATATATGTTTAAGATGTCAAATGAAACATACGATTTGTTAAAGTTTATCGCACAGTATATCCTGCCTGCTTTGGCAACGCTTTATATTACTTTGGGAAATATTTGGGGTTTGCCTTACCCACAGGAAATCGGAGCAACGATCATGGCTTTAGATACTTTCTTGGGAGTATGCTTAGGTATCAGTACTGATGCATACAAAAAAGAAAAGGAGTTAGGATAAAGTGGCAAATGCCACAATCTCTTTGAATGATGTACTTTGGCTAAGTGGTTTTATTGCCAGTCTTTGGGGCATATTTAAGATTGTCAAAGAGATTAAAAAGCCCAATGAAGAATTAAGAGCGCAAGTCAAAGAAAACACTGATAAACTTAACAAAGACTATGAAAGAATTGGTTCGATAGAAGAAACAAACAGGGTTTTATGTGAATGTATGTTAGCACTTTTGAATCATGAAATCACAGGTAATTCTATCGAAAAAATGAAAGAATCAAGAGATAAGATGGAAAAGCATCTTATCAGTAAGAGTTAGGAGAATTATGGACTACCAAACCTTTTATAACACGTTTAATGGTACAGGTTGGGATATAGATGGCTATTATGGTAAGCAATGCTTTAGGTAACATTTGGGCAGGTCTAGGGGAAACCCTATTCAAGAATAATCGGCAAAATCGGGGAACGCTAAGTCAATTTGATATGTGAATCCCGAGGTAATCTTATAGATTGCGAAAGGCTATAAGACACCGTAACGCATAGGAAGTGAATAAATATAATCTTCCCACGAGTGCCGAGTCCATAACGTATAAAGACGAGGGATAAAAGATATGCTGAGCTTATGGGAAACCATAAGAAGTAGAGGATAAAAAGCCTTTACGGTAACAAAACTGGGGATGGCTATGCCAAATACTGTATCGAAATGGGAGTACCTTTTGTCTACTGTACCTCAAGTGGGTACGTAAAAGACATTTGGGAAAACAGACAATCAAACGGAATTTTGAACTACTTTGATGAGGTTGACGTTATGCAACCGGGGGATGTTGTAATCTTTACCGAAAACGCATATACACCTTATTCACATGTTGCTATGTTCCACAGTGATATTGATGGTCAACAGGGATATTTCTTTGGACAGAATCAAGGTGGTTATGATGGTAACTTTAACCTTTGTGCTTTGCCATACTGGACCACATACCCAACTGCATTTAGATTAAAGAAATCTGCTCCATCTGTAGACCCTATTGATGAATTAGTACAGGAAGATGGTATCGCTACTTTAACAGTAGATGGAATCAGAGCACGATTAAATTCACCAAACGGAGATGTTGTAAGAACTTACAACGAGGGTGCAGAAATCAGATACTATTGGAAATGGATTGGAAACGGTCATAGATACATTGTATGGAAAGAAGATGAAAACTATATCTTCTTAGCAGTAAGCGGAAGTGAAGATCGCAGCGATATGTGGGCAACCTTTAAAGAACCTAATGGAGAACAGGGAAACCCATCTACAGATGATTTCAACGAGAACATTACAAAACCGTCTATTTCTGATTTGAACAAAGGAAAAGCCTATGGATGTGACATCTCACAACATAACGGTGATTTCAATATTGAAGGACAGGATTTTGTAATCATTCGTGCATCTTACGGAACTTTCGAGGATGGATGGTTCAGAGGTAATGCAGACAAATGCGAAAAACTAGGAATCCCTTACGGTGTCTATGTTTATGACTATGCATATGATGTAGACGGTGGATATGAACAGGCAAACTTTGTACTGGATTTAATCAAGGGAAGAAACATTCAGATGGGTGTATGGTTTGACGTTGAAGATGCAGATGGATTCAAGGAAAAGAACGGTCTGCTAAACAGAGAACACATTACTGCCGTTACCAACGCATTTACAGAAACTATCGAAAAAGCTGGATATTTTGTAGGTGTATATTCAACTCCATCATGGTTTGAAGATTACATGCCTGAGATTACATGCAAACAGAGATGGATTGCACACTGGAATATCAATGATGGACAGGAACATGATGATTTCTCTGAAATCGGTGTGATGCATCAGTACACGAGCGTTCCTTATGACAAAAATGTATCGTATAAAGAGATTGATTTCTTCAAATCTAAAGTAATTCATCAAGAAAAAGAGGATGAAAAACTTCCAAATGATGAAAATGAAGAAGAAATCAAGAACGGATTATGGTACTGGTTCAAGAAACTGATTTACTGGATTCGAGACCTCTTCCGAGAGGATGATTGATTATCAATAGCTGATTGATAAGATATAATTGTGATAGGTGGGATAAAAACCATCTATCACATAATTCTTTCTTTCTTTTTTATCGGTGAGGGCTTGACTTGCCCTTACTTTTTTTATACTATGGTTATGGTTAATTGATTGTTTCTCACATAAATCAAAAAGGGATAGGTTGAAAAGCCTATCTTTTTTTGTTATTATATCTGTGCAAAACCTTTCTAGCTAAATGCACAAGGAATACCGATTCGTTTGGTCTGACGATTCGGTATTTTTTATTGCAAGTTATTGCAATTTATTGCAAGTTGGTTGCAAGTTATTGCAAAAAAAAGGAAGAACACCCACCAAATGTTCTTCCTAGATATCGAGAAATGGAGGCTCGATACAATTTAAAACACATTCATTATAGCATAAAAAAAAGAACCTGTGAAGGATAGCCATACGGAAAGTGTGTTTTTGGTGATAAATACAGGTTCTTTTTTAATGGGGTGTGAAAGAAGTGGATAACCATAAGGGGGATAATTACCCACTTTTTACAGATTATTATTACTACAACGATCATATCAAGGATTCATTTTTAAGCGTCTTACGGCTTTTCGCTCTAAAGTCTTACTGCACCGAATCCGAGAAACAGAAATAAATTAGCTTTACAAGAACATTATATCACTTTTACTTAAAATATCCACACAAAAATGTTATAATTTAATCACAAGAAAGGAGAGAATTATGAAGAAGAAAGCTAAAGAAAAGATACATTATGATTACACAGATTTGGAAACATTAATCATTCAGAAGTGTGAAACAAAATCAAATTTTGCTGACCATTTAGGATGGGATTTACCGTATCTGTCGAATAAATTAGCAGACAGAGTAAGTATGACAAAGGATGATGTAACTAGAATCGCATATGCCTTGAGTATTCCTAAAAATCAGATTGGTAAATACTTCTTTACGGTCAAAGGTGCAAGGCATATCAGAAAGGTTGAACGTGTACTTAACAACAACATTGAAGATTACGACTTTGAAACGGAGATTGAATGATGGTAAGGAAAACGGCAGACGGTAAAGTTGATAGACGATACAAAGAAGAAGGTCAAGAAGATTACAGAGATAAGCCAAGAGGTAATCAAAGAGATAGAGACCATCAGAGATGTACAAAGTATGTAAATATCCGTATTACTCCTAATGAACAGGAAATGATTAGACAAGCTGCGAGGCGAAGAGGGATAACGACATCCAAGTACATCATGTTCCTAGTCAGACAGGATTTGAACAAAGAAAAAGAAGAAAGAGAGAAGAAAAAGAAAAATGATAGAGGATGAAAACTTTTTATACAACCATTGCAAGGAGTTTACACGACTGGACCAGTTAGACAGAGAATGTTGGTTAATAGAAAGAAAATGTGGAATCGGTGGTTCGGATGCAAGTGCATTGATTGGAGAAAACCCATGGAAAACATTAAGGGAATTATGGCAAGAAAAATTCTCTAAGGAAAAACCAAAGGAAATATTGACCCCAGCTATTATGTACGGAACGAATGCAGAAGAACCATTGAGAAAACTATATGCCTTAAAGCATCCGAATCAAGACGTACAGTATATTCCTAACGTTATATTAGAACGCAAGAAATTAAAATATGAATGGATGAGATATAGCCCTGATGGTCTTATCTATGATTACGAGACACATAAAAAAGGAATCCTAGAAATCAAGACTGCAAGTCTTAACAATTACGAGTCCATCATGAAATGGCAAAACAATTCTGTTCCGATTCAGTATTACATTCAGACACTACATGGACTTTTAGTAACCGGATTTGACTTTGTTACCTTAACGGCAGAATTAAGATACTATGACGGACGTGTTGAGATCGTGGAAAGAACCTTTAATAGGGATGAAGTATTAGACGATTTAGAATACCTGGAACAAAAGGAACTTGAAGTTTGGAACACTTATTTTGCCACAAAAAAAGAACCACCAATTTTGCTGAAAATTTAATCAATATTGTGTTGACATCACAACATATAGATGATACACTATTAGTGTAAATCAAAGAAAGGAAAGAAAGACTTATGGCAGAATTTACATTAGTCCCTACTATTGAGGACGGCATTGTTAGAACCAATGCAAAAGATTTATTACAGGCGATCGAACCACAGTTAAAGAAGTTCGATTATGTTGTCACAGATGAAAACGTCAAGGATGCCAAGACAGACCGAGCATCTCTTAACAATTTGGTTAAGACAATTCAATCGGAACGCAAGAAAATCGAGGATGAAGTCTTCGGTGAGTGGAAAAAAGAGAAAGCCGATATCATGCAACTTGAGAAGCGTTTATCTTTTACTGCTGATAACCTTGACAAAGGCATCAAAGAACTTGAGGAAAAAGACAAGGAACTCAAGAAAAAACAAATCGAGGAATTTTGGTACACCTTAACCAAAAAGTATCCGTTTGAACTTGTCTTTGAAAAGAAGATGCTCAATAAAACGGTTACTAACAAATCCATTGAAGACCATCTTAAAAAAGTTCTTGCAAAAGCTATGGAAGGCGAAAAGGTTGTAGAAACATTCTTACCTAAAGACCAATTCCAAGCTGAACAGGTTAAAGATGTTTATTTCCGTACAATGGATTTAGCAAAAGCGAAAGCAAGAGCAGATGAACTGACTAGAATCTCACAGACAGTGAAAACTGTAGAGAAGACAGTTCAAGAAAAACCGAAAGCTGAACCAGTACAAGAAGAACCGAAAAAGGTAGTAACATCAAGTTCTCCTGATGGAATCTACGGTGCTACATTTGCTGTAGAAGGAACATATGATGATATGGCTAACTTATCTAAGGAACTGGTTTTGTTGTTCAAGAAGTACAACATTAAGGCTAAAGTAGAAAAGAAATGGAAGAAGGTTTAGAAAATGGCAGTAAATAATCAGTTAACTAAGCGTAACAATTTCAATAACGCTTTGACAACATTCACGGTAGACGGTAACGAGGTGAAGTTATCACCTCAGATCGTCAGACAGTATTTGGTAAGCGGAAACCCAGAACTGGTTACCGACCAAGAAATTGTATATTACATCAACCTGTGTAAAGCACAGGGTCTCAATCCTTTTATCAAGGATTCATACCTTATTAAATACGGTTCAAAAAACCCTGCTCAAATGGTTGTATCTAAGGACACATATTTCAAACGTGCTGAAAAGATGCCTAATTACGATGGCATGAACGCCGGTGTGATCGTAATGAATAAGGAAAGCGGAGATGTAATCTACAGAAGCGGAGCTTTCTACTTAAAAAGTCGTGAAGAACTTGTTGGTGGATGGGCAGAAGTATTTAAGAAGGACATTACTCATCCGACCAGAATTGAGGTTGAATTTGATGAGTATGCAGGTCGCACACAGACTGGTGCTCTTAACTCACAGTGGTCATCAAAAGGTGCAACCATGATTCGCAAGGTCGCATGTGCTCAAGCCTTGAGAGAGGCATATCCTAACAATTTCCAACAACTCTATATTGCAGATGAAATGGGAGTTGAAGAACCAAAGGAAAACGAGATTCCTAAACAAGTGGTAGAACAGAATGTGGAAACAATCGAAAAACCAAAGGGATATGCAATTCCTCAATTTGATGAACGTCCTCTTAAAGAGATTGACAAGGGAACTGGTGCTATTCGTGGCATGACTATAGAAGAACTCAAAGAAGAAGAAAAAGCAATAAAGCCACAAGACCCACCTCAATTTGACCCACCGGAAGAAGAGTTTAGCCTTGTATAAAACATCAAGATCGCAAGCTACAGATATCACAAACGAAGTACGGCAGAAGGTGTACGAAAGAGACAAGAAATTGTGCATTTTCTGCCAATCTTCTTACCATATCGAGTTAGCACACACAATCTTATCAAGGTCAAAAGGTGGACTTGGAATCGAAAAGAATCTAGTCTGTGCATGTCAGAGATGCCATAAGATAATGGATTCTGAATCAGCACAGGGGAAACGGTTTAGAAAATCTGCTATACATTACCTTGAAAATTATTATGGCAAAATATCAGAACAGGACGTGAAATATGGAAGATAAACTATACATGTTTAACCCATTCCGGATTAACGAATGGAAAGATGAAGAAGTACAGGAGCAGTTTGAATTACTCTTGAACCAGTATGACCATGAAGCAGATATCGTTTCACTAATGGCAAGAAACGTAGAGGTCTTAGCAAATCAAATGTATCTTATGGGAGAAATGATCGCACGATATTCTGAGAGAGTTTCTAATCTCAAACTGGAAGTCAAAGTTAAATCAGCACTCATTATTCAAGAAGAGCGCAATGCATGGTCAAGATTAAACAAAGGGAAAGCCCCGGCAATGACATACTTCGAGGCAGTAGCAGATAGTAAATTGATGGAAGAAAGAAAACAGTTAATTGACTGTGAAACAAGATTGACACGATTCAAATATGCCTACAATGCTACAGAAGAACGCATGAATGCTCAGAAAAAGAAGATTGAAGCATTCAAATATGAAGAATTTGGCAATTAGAAAGCCGTAAGACGATTCTGAGAGGGATTTTAAGGAAATGTGAATAAACACTCATTGAAACTAAAATCCCCTTAGAATTGATTAAAACAGGGAAACAGAAAGGATAATAAATTATGCCAAGACCAATTTTTGAAATGACAATTAAAGAAAGAGAAGAACTGGAAAACGAAGTTTGTAATGTAGTTACGGATTTCATCAACAGTGAGGGGAACGAAGATTTTCCGTTCAGAGAAAAAATCGAAGAGATTCGTGTTAAACGTGATATTGATGACTTTGAAATGTCGCTTTTTATGTCCGCATATCTATCACAGGTTATAGAATTTCTTGAAAACAGGGGGTTAATAAAATGATTTCAGAAAAAACATTTAATAAAGTAAGAGATGAATTAATTGAACTGGGAGCAGAAACATTCGCTACGAAAAAGAGTTTTACAGAATTTAGTAGGGAAGTAGACAGAATCCGAAAGGAAAATGAAGTACCAATAGATGAAATGAATATCATCCTTGATATGCTCACAAGATGGATGATGAATAACGGTGATTTAGATGCCTAATAAATACAACGCTAAAGTTGGTAAGAGGGAAGATTTGGGAAACCATTTCTTCCGCTCTTCTTGGGAGGCTAATTTCGCAAGATTAATGAATTATGCTGAAATCGAATGGGAATATGAACCTAAAACGTTCACTTTTGATGATATCCAAAGAGGTACTACATCCTACACTCCTGACTTCTATCTTCCTAAATTTGACAAGTGGATTGAGATAAAGGGTTGGATGGATAAGAAATCTAAATTGAAGATCGAACGCTTTAGAAAAAGATATCCGGATGATGCATCCAAATTGGTTATCATAACCGCAGCGGAATACAAATTTTTTGATAAGATATTTAAAAGTAAAATTGATGGATGGGAGTAATAATGCTAGTAAGAAATGACAACTATTATGTTGTACAGGGATGGATGGTCAATGAATTAGGGCTTAAAGGAAACGACCTCTTAATTTATGCGATTATCTACGGATTTTCACAAACAGAAGAACAACGTTTCACAGGAAGTAGAAAGTATCTTGCAGAATGGACTGGTTCAACAAAGAGAACTGTGCAAAATAGCTTGAACAGTTTGATTGAAAGAGGACTAATCATAAAGCATGAAAACATGGTAAACGGTGTTAAATTCTGTGAGTATTCAATTTCACAGGTGGTGAAAAAAGTTCACTGGGGTGGTGAAAATTTTTCCCTAGGGGGTGGTGAAAAAAGTTCACCTAATAATATAGATATATATAATATAGATAATAATATAGATTTATCTATAAAGAAAAATACAAAAAAGAAAGAAAATTTTGATACTATTATTTCGGAGTATACATCAGATGATGATTTGCAAGATGCTTTATCCGGATTTGTAGAAATGAGACAAAAGGAAAAAGGATTTACAATCAGAGCCTTAAAGCTGAATCTATCTAAACTTAACGAAATAGCTTTAGATGACTACACAAAGGTTTATGTGGTGAATCAATCAATAGAACATGGATGGAAATCATTCTATCCGTTAAAGAGTGATAATAGAAAAGGAGACGATCTACCGTTCTAATATGAATCAGAATGAAACGAGAAATATTCTGTCACTTCTTAAAGTGGCATATCCTAATCAGTTCCGTAAGATGTCAAAAGAAGATGGTGAATCAATGTTAATGTTATGGTCTGTACAGTTTAAAGATTATGATTATGCACAGGTGCTTAATGCAGTACAGAATCACGTATCGAAAAGTCAGTATATTCCATCAATCGCAGAAATTAAGAGTATGATTGTGGATTCTACACCTAAGATTGAAGATGTCGATTACTGGCATAAACGTTTCGGCTACGGAAATGAACCAATCTATTATGATGATGATTTTTCGGAAACTGTGATTTGGGCAGACATTCCAAGAGATATATTTGATAGATTGACATATCACTGCAATCCGAAAGATTATGAAAGCTACAATGACAGAGCTAGAAAAGTAATCGAATTGACAGGGAATACCAATGTCAAATTTTATACATCAAAAGACACAGAATTTTTAAAAGGGAAAATGGTTACATGGAAGAACGAGCTTTTAACGCAGACACAGTAGTTGCCTATCTTGAACAGGAATACGATTTAACCTTTTCAAAGATAGATGAAAGATATTATGGAGCTACATACCAGAACAACATTGATGTTGAAATAAATGATGGGACATACACCTATGCAGACAGAATGAATGAACCGTATGTAGGTGTGAATCTATGGAAAAAGAAAGAACAAGAAGGATGTGGCATTCCCTGTGATAATTTGGAAGGCATAATCAAATGCATTGAGAGTTACGGAATCGGTAAAAAGACAGGGAATGTACAGTTAACGTTATTTTAAGGAGAAAGTATGACAGATGATTTAGCGATAAAAGTTACGAATGCATGTCATAGAATCGAGGATTTATACAATGAATCAAACGGTAAATGTTACGTATCATTCAGTGGTGGAAAAGATTCAACGGTGTTACTTGCATTAATCAAAATGTGCATTGAAGTCTATACCTTGCCACAGGAAGGAATCAAAGCCGTTTATTCTGAAACAGGTTTAGAACTAGGTGCTACATCAAAATTTGTCAGATGGTGTAAGGATAACTGGTATCCGAATATAGAAATCATAAGACCTAAATCTTCTTTTGATTCAATCATCAAAGAATACGGAAAACCAGTTAAATCAAAAAACAAATCTCAATATTTGATGAGGTGGCAAAAAGGGAATAGATCAGATAACACAGTAAGAAATTTGTTAGGTGTTGATGGTGTTGTTATTAAGACACGAATATCAGACAAAGACATGCATTTGCTTTCTGATTCTTTCGATATTAAGATTTCCGATAAATGTTGTTACAAGTTAAAAAAAGAACCTATGAAACATTATGAAAAGGAAAACGGCATTAAAGGAAAAATTATAGGAATACGGATGTATGAAGGTGGAAGTAGAGAAATATCTACTAAATCAAGAGTTGCTAGAGGTGGAAAATTATGTACGGTTTTCGGTGGTGGGATAACAAGTAAATATCCCATCATAGATTGGACGGATGAAGATATAGAAAATTTTATCAAAGAATATGATGTTCCATTGTCAGAAGCATATACGGTACAAGGTTATGAAAGAACAGGTTGTTTCTTATGCCCCTATTCACTCCAAATCGAAAGCAATTTGAAAAGGCTTTATGAGTATGAACCAAACAGATATAAAGCCTCAATGCATTGGTTAAAAGATGTTTACATAGCGCAAAATGTAAAGTTACCTTTTGACCAATCCTATGAGAGAGAGAGAGAGAAAGAATGGCATAACAAGTACGCTCCTATGAGAAATGAAATGTTGAAGAAATACAGACCGAATAGCAGATTAATTTCTGATGGAGTGCAGTTATCAATATTCGATTATTTAGAGGAAGGCGAAGATGAAACAGTATTGTAGATATTGCGCTTTCTGTTTCGATTTAGGCGATTGGTTTGGATGTAGTAATCACCCAAAAGGTGAAGAAATATGCATGGATAGAAGTCGGATAAACAGGCAAAACAATTGCCCTAATTTTGCTTTATCTGATTTAGGCGACATTGAAACAGGAAAGCAATATAGACCACGAAAAGGGAAAGCAAAAAGACACCGATTCGATAAATCGGAACAGTTATCTATATTTGATTTAGAGGAAAATGAAAATGAAAATTAAAAACAGAAAGGAGTTTAAATAACTTATCCTAGTGAAACTAGGTTGCGTGATGAGTGATTGTTGATCGCATAAAAATTATCAAAATAGCGTTATCTTCGGATGGCATTGGTAGCTAGATAATTTGACCTTCTAACGGATGAAGTTAGACGGTCGTTATGATTAAACATATTATTTCATTGAGTGGTGGTATCGGAAGTTACTACACATTAAAGAGAGTGTTGGAAAAGCACGATAAAAAAGATGTTATATGCGTTTTCTGCGATACATTAGCAGAGGACGGTGATTTGTACAGATTCTTAGCAGATATTGAGAATCACTTTGGTATCAAGATTGTAAGACTAACCACAGGAATTACACCTTTTGAATTAGCATTTAAAGAACGGTTTCTATGGAATAGCAGAGTAGCTAGTTGTTCAGTAAAACTAAAGTCAAAACCTTTTAATGCATGGTTAAAGGAAAACTTTAAACCGGATGAATGCATTCTTTATTTAGGAATTGACTGGACGGAAACGCACCGAAAAGCAGCGATTGAAAAGAACTACAAACCTTATAAAGTTGAATTTCCGATGTGTGAAAAACCATATCTAATGAAAGATGAAATGATCGCACAGTTAAACGAAGTCGGAATTGAAATACCACGACTTTATAAATTAGGTTTCTCACATAACAACTGCAAGGGATGTTGCTTTAAAGCAGGCATAGGACAGTACAAGCTATTACTGGAAAAAGATAGAATTACATATCTTGAAATGGAGAACAAAGAAGAAATGATACGCAGTGTTTTAGGTAAAGACGTATCAATCCTAAAGCGAAAAGGAAAGACGTTCACATTAAGGGAACTAAGAGAAATTGTAGACAATGAACCGAAACAATTAACCTTGTTTGAATGTAATGACTTTGGCGGATGCGGTTGTTTCTTAGATGGACTAGGTGAAGAAAAAGACAATGACACAGTGCGAGAAAATAATTGACTATATTAACAGGCATGGAAGTATAACCACATGGGATGCATTCAAAGATTTAGGAATCACAAGGCTTGCAAGCAGAATACACGATCTTACCGAAAAAGGTTACGAATTTGATAGAGTAATTGAAAAAGTAAAGAATCGTGATTATGAAACAGTGACATACACTAGGTACTCATTTAAAAAAGAAAGAGAGGACAAAAAAGATGAGCATTAACAGAACAGTATTAGTAGGAAGATTAACAAAGGATATTGAAATCCGAATGACACAGAGTGGAGCTAAAATTGGAAGTTTCACACTGGCAGTACAGAGAAACAAGGCTGGAAACGGTGGACAGGTAGAAGCTGATTTTATCCGTTGCTTGGCTTTTAACAAAACGGCTGAAAACATGGAGAAATACACCCACAAGGGAAGTCAAGTTGCGATTGAGGGAAGAATCCAAACAGGTAGCTATACAGATCGTGATGGCAAAAAAGTTTATACAACAGATGTTGCATGTGATTCTGTGCAATTCTTAGACCCTAAAGAATCAACAAGCAATTCTTACGCAAATAGCTATCAGAATCCACAGACACCACCACCTTTTAGTTCATCAATGACACGTAACAATCCTTTCATGGATGATGAACCGGAAGAAGAATACGACACAGGATTAGATATTGACTCTGATGACCTGCCGTTTTAAGGAGACATACAATGAATAAGAAAATAGTCGAAGTATTACGGAGTCATTGCAGATACCATACAACCTTTGCGTTGATATGGGTAGCATGGACTTTACTTAGCATCCACTACGATTACTCATGGATTTCAGCTTTTGATGGAATTATGCTTTGCTACCACGCTAACAAGGCATGGGGAGCATACAGAACTGCATCTATATTATCGGATGATCGAGTGATTGAAGTAGTTTCAGAAGAAGAAAAAGAAGAAGAGGGAAACAATGAATAGTTACGTACATAAAAATAATCCAAACGAAGAAATTAAAAAGGGACAGGTAAGATGGTGTGAATTTCCGAGAGATAATCATTCTCTTTACGGTGGTAAGAGACCTGGCATCATCTTATCCAACGACTTAGCTAATAAAGGAAGTGGAAGTGTGCTTGTATGCCCATGCACAACGAAACCTAAAAAGCCACTTCCGGTGCATGTTGATTTGATGGGAAATACGGCACTTTTGGAAGAAATCACTGTCATTCCAAAAGAAGATGTGCACGACTTAATTTATGAACTTGACTGGAGAAAAAAGAGAGAAATTGATACTGCTATTTTGATTGAATTTGGTATCATATAGATAAAGGAGATATATATATACCATGGATAATCATAAAGAAACCGAAAGATTAAAGTTTGAATTATGCTACTTAAAGAAAAGAAATAAGGAATTGCAGATGCAGATTGAAGCAATGGGAGCTACGATCGCACGACTGGCAAGCGAAAAAAGGTCTTTGGAGTTGCAGTATGTCAAGGATTGAGGAAATCTGCGAAGAAATCTCTAAGAAAACAGGAGAGGATGAAGAAATTCATCTTCTCCTTGATGAGATTTTAGAAATCAAAAAAAGACGTGATTTCCGACTGCGAAAGTTAAGAGCCGAAATATGGGATAAAGATAAAACCATATTTGGGCTAAAAAAGACGATAGATAATAAAGCACGAAAGTTAGAACAGTTAGGAATACCACAAGGGAGAGATAATATCAAATGAGTGCAAAAAGAAAACCGTATATCTTTTCAATATATGATTCTGAGGATAATGACACTTTAGTGTACAGTGGAAGTCTTGAAGGCGCAGCGGATTTCCTAAAGATTCAGAAAAAGTCAGTATATCAAAGAGCGAAAGTTCCATATGTTGAACAAAAATCAAGGTTCAAATTAATCTTAGAAGGATATGATGCAGAAGAACCGGATGAGAGTGAAGAAATCCAAAACCTAAAGGAAGAAATCGAAAGATTGAATGAAGAACTGGGAATCGTTAGAACTTGTTACCTTAATGAGCTGACATCTGATAAGACGGTAACGGAAATCAAGAAATACATAATGCAGTTGAGATTGTATGAAGTGAGAGATTTAAAGAATTGGTTAGATAATGTTTTAGGAGAAAAGGAAGAATGAAATTATTTGTAATATTTATGATCGGTACATTTTTCGGAAGTATAGTAACAGTATTATGGCTTGTGATGCTTGCGGTTGGTAAAAAAGATGACGAAAAATATCTGTGATTTGTCAAAAGAGGATAAAGCAATGTATAATAACCTTATTAGTGAGGTTATCGAGGACTATAATCAACATGTGGAAAAAGTACGAAGGAGAAAAACTGTCAAGAGGCAAGGTAATAAGGGCTGGTATCTATTCAAGAAGATTGATAGAAGTAGAAATCACCGCTCCTGATAAAGCTGGAAAGTGGTGGGCGTGGGATGACATCAACCGGATGGAAGTTTTGGTAGATGAATCTATCATAGAGTACATCTTTACAGGTACAGAATGTGATTATGAAGATGAAAGATTGACAATTTTAGAAAATCGAGCCAAAAGGCATAATATTTCATCCAAAGAATACCACAGAACACGTTCAGAAAGCCGTAAGGCTATGAAATTGGCGAAAAGTAAAGAAAACCTAATAAATATACCTTTGTACAGAAATCCTCTTAAAATCGTTTAAAAAGCCCCTTTATTAAGGGGTTTTATTTTTGTAGATCGTGTGCTATAATGTCTATGTCGTCAAATTTGGAAAAATTTTTTCATAATTATATTGACGTCTCCTTTTAAAACCTTTTTTATATATCCCATCTATCCCCAAAGATGGGAATTTTTTTATTTTCTACTTGCAATGACACCACTATTAGTGTACTATTAGGGTACATAGAGGTTAAAAGGAGACAAAAAACTATGGCAGAACAAAATCCGTTACTACACGAAAAGGTAGTAGAAAGCATTCTGAACCTTGAGGATGGATGGTACTTGTGTGGAGACAAGTTCAATTCAATCGTAGAGGTACGTAGACATTCAATGGGCTTTACAATCTTATCCGAAAATGAATATGAAGCTGGTTTTAACAATAAGGGGGAAATGGTATGGTTTACAAGAGACGTAGATTAAATAGGTTCTTGGATAGAACGTTTAAGTTACTGGCGGTCATCAATTTTATCTTACTGGCAATGATTAATGACTTTGATGGTATTGACGGTCTGATTCAAATACTGGGTATGATCGCAATAGAAATAGTTCTTATTTGTATTATCAATAAATGGGGAAGAAATGATTAAATTTCTTCTCTTTTTTGTTGCATTAATTACCCTAATAGTGTATTATATAGACAAGGATAAAGGAGACGAAAAATTATGGAAAGAAATCTTAAATTTTTTCTAGGAGCAATCCTTTGGAAAAGGTATATGTGGTTTGACAAATATGACCAATTTGGAGATTTGTCAAAAAGTGCTTTGGAAGATTACTTCGCATATAGCAGAATCGAAAAGCTGACACGCTGTTTTTAAAAAAGAAAGAGAGGAAAGAAACATGTTAGCAACAACTTTGAATGAAATCAGATTACAGGAATACTTGAGAAGTTACGATCAAGAGGATGCAGACTTCTTTGAAATGTTAGATACCGCAAAGGATATCTACTGGGCATGGAGAAGCATCTACGAAGATGCAGATGAAGAGATGACAGATGATGAAGGTGAATACTTCGTGCAGATGCTCAATGAATTTGACACAATCATTGACCACCTCGAAATGCAAGAGGCAACACTGGACGATGTGATCGAGTTCGTTTTAGATAACGGCATGACAAAAGAAGAGGTTAAACAGTATGCGTAAGCGCAGCGCTAAAGAGTTAGAACAGAGAGCCGAATACCAAAAGGTATCGGTTCTCAACAAGACCGTAAATTTTAATCGGAACGTTGATACAGACTTGATTCCACATATCGAAACAGGTATTAACTTCTCTGCATACGTAAAAGAATTAATCCGGTCCGATCTCAAGAAGAAAAACAAGACAATTAAAAAATATAAAGATGGTGATTAAACCATCTTTTTTTATGGTATAATGTCATTGTCAAATGGGATGGCAGGCAAACACAAGCTAAGCTACAAACAGAAACCCATGAATGCAAGTAATCCTGAATTAACATTTTAACCGTCTGCCTTTCCGTTTGTTGGATTGAGTCAAAAAATAACCCCCACGATTTGCAATGAGAGGTAATAAAGCTGAATAATCCCCCATGGATGCAAGGGAGAATGCATGAAATTTGACCCCCCTAGAACGCAATAGGATTTTATAACCCCCTATGAACGCAAGGGAAAAATCGCTTAACCCCCCCAAATCGCAATGGCTTTTTTAACCCCCCTCGATCGCAACAGGAATTTTTGACCCCCCAAAAACGCAACAAAGATTTTAATCCCCTAAAAACGCAACAGGGATTCTGAAACAGGGAAAGGAAAAGGAAAGTACCAAAAGAGAAAATCTCGCCTCCATTGACTGTGTTATTCATATAAAAGGCATCAAACCCTGTTTGAGATATATAAATGACTGGTTTTAGACAAAAATCACCTTTTACAAGCCTTTCTTTCTAAACAAAAGCTACCGAAAACTGGATAAAAAACGGCATGAACTAACGAAAAACCCATAAAAATGCTTTCCTTTTCCAAAATGCCTTTACGATCTGACCCTGAAAAGGGCTTTTTTTTATGCCAAAAAAGTCACTTTAAAAAAACAGAAAAAAACACCGACCCCTCATCCCCTGTTTTTAAGCGATTTTAGAGCGTTTTTTCAGAGTGATATATAAATATACCCAAGCTGCGCTAATCGCTGAAATTTGACGTTCTGAGGCGAGCAGAATTTATATTTTGCAGAAAAGCATTTTTTCTATTTTATGTTTCTTCCAAGCAAAAATTCTATTTTGTTTCCCAAAGCATTTTTTCTATTTTGTTTTTTCGAGCATTTTTTCTATTTTATAAAAATAAGCATTTTTTCTATTTTGTAAAATCGGACTTCCGGGGAAAAATCCAGGGCTGAAAGAATTTTCAAAAACCAAAATGTAAAGGTTTCCAAAAATGAAACAATTTTACATTGTAAACCTTAAAATGTAAAAAGTTTACAATTGTTTTCATGAAAAATATTTCAAAAAACTTGAAAACACTTTCATTGATTTTTTGTTGAGTATATACCCTATTAGTGTTATTGTGTATGCGTAAATTAATTCTATGAACTTCCAGGGTATGGAAGAACGCTGGAATAATTTACAAGATAGATCTATACAATTGAATTCCCGGCGGCGCTGCTGGAATGCTGCCCGCATTATCAATGACACGAAAATATATAAACCATGTGAACGATTTAAGCGTTGGAATGCACGTTTATATATGAGTATTGTAAAGGGTAGAAAGTAGGACTCATATGTTATTATCTATGGAACAATCAAAAAACAACGTTTTATTAGACCACGCAAACATGGAATTAAAAAGCATTATTGAGAATGAATTTCAATATTTAACAATTGATAATTTTATCGAAAACAACGAAAAATGGTATCAATTTGTTAACGGTCTGAAAAATGTAGATCTTGAAGAATGTAACCTTGAAGATCTTATTAATGATTATTTCTATGATTACATGCTTCGTGACAACCGGGAAGCGCTGGAAACATATCTTTATGAAGAGATTACAAATTATCTTGAAGAAAATGAACAAGAGTTTATTTGTATTATTGAAGAGCTAGGCAGCTGGAATGGATATTTAGATGGTGATAGATGGGAAGATATGGACTTTTTAGACGACTATCTATGCAATGAAAAGCCACTTGACCTATTAATTTTAGGGAAAAATTTCAACCCTTATGATGATTATTTTCGTTTTGATGTATATGGAAATTTAGAATCAACAAATTATAAGGAATATAACGATTATATTTCTGATTACTTTATTGATGATATTATCGAAAATTATCAACGTTTGGATATTCCAGGAGATTTAGACCCGTTACTCATGGACCTTGAAAAAATCCAGGAGGTAGAATAATATGTATTATACTAACGATTATTTAACACCTGGATATTTAAAGGAAATGAGACAAGATTATAAGTATTGGTTAAACAATGGTTATAAGCGCTTACCGGGTGCAAACGTTAGGGCTTTATATAAGATTGAAAATAATATAGTGTTATTACAATCTTATTATACTGAAGTGTTGGCGCTGGATCTTGAAGAAAAAAAGCTTTATAAACTATGGTGCGGTTATAGCGTGACAACATTAAAACATGTAAATTTACTTTGTAAAATGTTTAATTTTCCAACATTCAATAAAAAGGAGTGGGAAAAATTAAAGGTTGATAAAACATGTTTGGATTATTTGAATTAATATTAATGTTGGCGGCATTGCCAAAAGTTTCACTCTTGTTGATTATTGGTATAATAAGCATGTATATTTTAGGGACTATAAACAAATAGTCCCTTTTTTTTAAAAGGAGAATAATAAAATCATGGAAGAAAAAAGAATAAAACTGTATGGCAGCATAAAAGACCTGGAACTAATAAATATTAATTCCACCGGGAACGTTTATAAATTGCGTTGCTACATAAAATATAAAGGAGATATCTTATATTTTTCTAATGAATGTTGTTTTAATGGTTACACTAAAAAAGAAATATTCCAGCGCTTAAAAGATGGAATACTTCAAGATCTTAATAACAGAATAAAGGAAGGTTATAAAATCGTATGAAACAAGTCAAACAAGAACACTATACAAAAGAGTATTTGCACCCGTACTATAACAACACGGGAATGATAATTCTTTATAAGTCCATGCGCAAAAACTCAAAATGTATTGAGGCTTTTAACTTTTGCCATTTAATTCCATCACCTGGAATTGAAAAAATATCAGATGATAGAATAATTGAGCAGTTATTAAATGTTCTTGAAAAAATTATCTATGCGGTAAATAAAGAATCAAATAAAGAGATTGTTATAGAATCATTTCTAGAATTGAATAAACGTTCTTCCTATATTGACGCAAGCGGGAATAATTACAACGACCATGAAAAGATGACTATTTGTCTACAGAAAAAACACCTGTATTCATGGGAATTATTGAAGTATTTATATAACATGTTTTCTCTTGTATATCCTTATAACACTATAAACTTGAGCAATGAGTTATGGCATAATAAAAGATTAAAAGACCTATTAAGCAAACTATAAAAAGCCCTGGATAATTCCAGGCTTTTTTTATGCATTCTTCCAGCTGCTGGAATTGTTTAGATCTTACTTTTTGTTATTTCATTTCAATTATTCCATGTAACTATAATTCAATTAATCCCACTTAAAACGCGATATAAACGCAATTATTAAACCTATATAGGTTAGTACTAGTATATATATAAACGTTCCTTATTTAGCTTTAAAAGTGCTTTTAAATTAATTTTATGTTTTTGTGTTGCTTCTTTTTAGAATGTTTTCCTAAAACGCTTTTTATGTCTTTGAATGAAAGACATTTTTAATAAAATTGTTTTCATATGAAAGACAATTCTATTATAAAAATATTACAAGTTTTATATGAAAATCATATGAATTGTTATATAAAATTATGTGAAAATATGTGATAAATACGTGATAATATGGGTTACAAATTGCATGGGAAAAAGTTACAAAACAGTGTAACTTTCATATAATAATAGGTAACTTTTAATAATTAAGTTACATTAAATAGTTACTATAATAGTGTAACTATATCCTTTATATAAAGGCTTTTTGGTTACTTTTGTAACGTAACTTTTATATAATTAGGTTACTTAAATGTTAAGAATAAAATGTAACCAATGATGTAACTTTTCAATCAATGAAAACAGTTACATTTTATGACATGTTTAAACAAGTTTGTTACATTGTTATATGAAAATGTTTTCATATGAAAAATTGTAAACATTCTTTCATATGAAAGTATACAATGTAAATTATTTTCAAAAATGCAACAGGTTTCATGAAGGCTCGGATGTAGGAGGACACCACTCAACTTATCCCATATCAGAAACTTAACACTATTACGGTAGTCATAGGGTAATCATATGACAATCATAAGGGACGGCTAGTGTGTGATGATATGTGACAAATGTGTGAAATTGTGTGATAGGAACAACGAGGGGTACGAGGAAAAATCGCCTAATTACCTAACTACTATCATTTAATATATATAGTTATTATATATATATTCTTTACTTTTATTTATTATACGAATATATGAGTATAATAAAGAAAAGATAAAGAAAGAAATATATAAAGAAAGAAACAGAAAAGAATATGCAACACAAAGAAGAAATAGATGTATAAATATACCTACCCCCCTTTTGTTAGAAAAAATCTTTAGGATCGGAAAATATCGAATCGGTAAAAATTATCCGTGTCATATCAAAAACTTCATTTTGTTATAGAAACACAATGGGATAAATGGTAGAATGTTTGTATCAGATTGAAAGGGGAACTCAATGGAAAAAGAAAGAAGAGATGAGATCGCCAAGAGGGAGAAGGCAGAAAAGAATCAAGGCTTGACTAGGTTCGCTAAACGGAAGAAGAAAACCTTGGAAGAAATGCATGAGGATAGCAGCCTGGTCCTTATCTATGACGAGTGGTGTCGTAATGGTGGAAACAAGAGGGATGCCGTAAGAAGTGTATATCCAAATGCTACACCTACCAAATGTACACAGATGTGGAAGAAGGTCGAAGATTCAGAGTATGTCAGAACCTTAGCAATGAACAGAGTCAAGAAAAGGAACTCAAGGTCTTATATGTCTGTGGAGGAGAGAAAATCCTATCTGACAGATGTCATACTTGGTGAAAGAGAACCGGATGCAGAAACCAAGGACAGACTCAAAGCTATCCAAATCCTCAATAACATGGAAGGCATAGGTACTCCTACCGTTCTAGCCCAGCAGAACAACATATCCATGACTCAGAACATTTCCGTAGAGGATAAGCGAAGTATCATCAATGAAAGACTAAACGAGATTCTAGGAATCCAAGTAGAAGAAGAGAAAGAAGGAAAAGAAGAATGAAAGAAGACTATGGAAAACTAATTGAAGCTCTGAATGAGCATACCTTAAAAGATTTTATGATTGTACCTACATTTGATGACAGTCCGTATCATGAGATTAAGGTTCTTATTCCACGTGATATCGAGGATGACGTTGACAGTATCGAGGTGGACATCCGATTCAAGGAAAAGGCTAATTGTAAAAAGTTCACCGATCGTGAAGGAGTTCACTACATCACAGGTCTAAAACAGGAAGGCACTAAGCGAAATGTCGAACAAGAGGATTGAGATAAACAAAGGTGATGTGGTCATCTTCAAAAAGCTGGAAGAAGCAGGCGAGGGCAAGCGATACAACCATAAGACATTCCGATATAAGGAATCCTATGTCGGTGAGAAATGCGTTGTAATGAGCGATACAGAACCTTATACGGTCATGTTCTCTGATGGTGCTGTGTGGGCTTTGGATGCATGTGAGTTATGTGACCTTGACGGAAAGAAACTAAAGAATGAGTTTCCATCAAGACGTAAGAAATGTATCTGTATCGAAACCGGAAAGACATACAGTTCCTATTTAGACGCTGCGCTTGATGTCGGAACAACGGAAAGCAATATCCGTAACGCAGTAAGTGACCCTTTCAACGGTCGTGCAAAGGGATTCCATTGGAGAAAGATTGAGGACTAGAACATGAGATGGATTAAGACATCACTTGAACACACTTACGAAAAGCTGACAGATGATATCGTTACATTTTCTGTGATTTCTGTATGTGGTGCTCATTGTGTGGAAATGACAGATGCAGAAGGGAATGCAACCGAACTTAGCGATTGGTTTGCCGAAGAAGAAGTCGCACTGGCTGTCCTTGATGAGCTTATGGTGTTCATCACAGAAGAGGATGATTCAATAATTGACATGGATGTTGTCTTTGAACTTGCAATGGATAGAAGATAAAGGAGAAAGAAAGAATTATGAAATTAAAGGATTTAATGGAAAAATATGGAGAATACGAAGTAAATTCAAAATGCGTTGTTGGAGAATGTGAAATTGAAAGAATTGTTATTGATTTGACGAAACCGAAACCAAAATCCGTTTGGGATTTGGAACATGGAGATGAATATGTACGTATCACAGGTACAGGCGGTGTATCAGAATGTGAAGTTTGCACTAAAATCACGTATGACAGACAGCGTGATGTCGGTAACGTATTCCTAACCAAAGAAGAAGCCGAAAAAGATATTGAAAGACGTAAGGTCGAAGCCTTGTTGCTTAAATGTGGTGGTCGTAGATGGTTTAATTGCGATATTACGAATTGGGCTATCAGATACAATCACATTCAAAGTAGTTTTGAATATGGATATGCAAGTGTAACGCAATATCCGAGTTGTATTTATTTTGATACAGAAGAACAAGCCGAAAATGCCGTTAAAGAAATTGGTGCAGACCGAATAAGAGATGCACTATTCGAGGTGAGATAGATGGAGATTAAATTTTTACAAGATAATAAAATTCCATTGGTTTTAGCTTTAGACGTTGATGGTACAAGAGTTTATTATAATCGTAAAACAGGTAGTTGTTCGTTTGAGTTCGTGGTGGAATTTGCAACCGAAGAAAAAGCTATGGAGATAGTTAAAGAGGTAATTCGAGTTATCAAGTCAGAACATGAAGAACCTCATCATGGTGTTACATGGGTAACAACTTCTTTAGAAGTAGAGGAAGTAAGCGAAAGATACGACTATGTTGTAATCACATGGAAATATCGTGTTAGAGATATATGGTAAGAGGAAAGAAGAATGAGATTAATTGATGCTGATTTACTTGAAAAAGAAATCTATAAATGGATGCCAAAAGACCAAGAAACATGGATGAGCAGTGATATACCGCCTATTGAGGACTTGGTAGTATCTATAATGATGACAATACAAGAACAGCCTACAGTAGATGCCGTGCCTGTGGTGCATGGGAAGTGGATTGATATCGACACCCAAACGTACACATGGAAAGTGAGATGCGATCAGTGCGGTTATGAGCGGAGCATGATGTCAACACAGGGAAGATACCCGAAGTACTGCGAAAACTGCGGGGCAAAGATGGACGAAAGGAAAGAAAAATGATAGCGGTTAGAGATATGGTCATGCCACCATGTTGCATGGAATGTCCGTTTATACAATTTGATTACGGAAACAATGCCACTCTTGTTGTATGCGAACCTCTACAGAGATACATAATTTATGAAAGTGGTTTGTTTGAATTATTGAGTAATCAAAGAATGAAAGACTGTCCATTGATTGAGGTGGAAGAAGAATGACAGAATACATTTTTAACGATGAGATTGTTGATAACGACAATTTGCCGGAGGACATAAAGCCGTACTCAGATGGACGACCGATTTATAAAGTTACAGGTGAACTAATCAGATGCAAAGACTGTAAACACAGACCAACGATCAATGGCGAATATGAGAATGGATTTAGTCTTGAATTTCCAACCAGTAGATGCCCATGTCAATGTGATGATGGATATTACAGTTGGATGCCAAAGGATGATTGGTATTGTGCTAACGCAGAAAGGAAAGAATAATGTTAGACACAGAAGCATGGAAACATGTATACAATGAACTGATAAAATATCCGTTATTTGTAGGGATATATGATGCCAATAACGGTAATATTCATTTTGAATACGGAATAGAATCGGTAATGGAAGTTATTGCTGAAAAAGCCGGATGCTATTACGAATATCAACAAATGATGCTGGAGAATCTTGCAGAAAGCGAAAAGAGAGGAAAGAAAGATGGTATTGCAATTAGACGAGAACTATAAGATCGAATCAGACAGTACGGCATTCGTACTGTATCGAAGAACTGTTCCAAAGGATGAAACAAAAGAACCTTATTACATTGCAGTGAGTTATAACGGAGATTTGTCACTTGCCTTGATGAGCTATAACCGATACGCTCAGAAAGACGTATTTAAGGAAAGTAAAGACATAAAGGAATTATTAAAAGAGCTTGAAGAAATCAAACAGACAATCAAGAAAGTAGGTGGAATGAATGGATAGATATTATGTATCAGCTCAAAACGCTATTTGGAATGATGTAGATTTGATTAATCAAATGCTTACAATGCAAAAAAGCCTTGATATGGAAATCCTTGAGAAAAAGGAACATGCAGACAAGTTTGATTTAGATAATCTTGATTTAGCAATCATTGATGAGGTCGGTGAATTAACACATGAACTCAAGAGCGAATGGTGCTGGTGGAAAGACAAACAATCACGAGTGGAAAGTGAAAAGGTTCTAGGTGAATTGGTTGATGTTTGGCATTTCGTTCTTATGAAACACTACCAGAAAGATAAAGGAGATTATTCAATAAAGGATTACTTAAACTTCCTTGTTTGGAATTTTAAGAGTGGTGGTCAGTATATGGGGATGAATTATATCCGTCATTTCCTTTCAACAAACTTTGAAATGGATGATGTACTGGCATTGACTTTCGCTTTAGATTTTACATTGATTGATGTATATGAAGCATACTGTGAAAAGAACAAGGTCAATCACGAAAGGGTAGAAAATGGCTACTGATAAAACAAAGTCGCCACAAGATAAAGTAAGAGAGCTTTTAGATTCTGCCGAAGACAGGGAAAACCTCAATAAATGGGTGTTGGGGTACATTCCGAAACATTACAAACGCATCTCATGTGATATGGGTACTGCGTTAGAACTAGCTAAACTGGGGGTAACAGAGAGTTTAACACTCTTTGATACCCCTTTATTTTTTACTCAGTCTCTTATCTTAGGCGCAGCGATTAGTGGCAGATATAAAAAAATGGCAGTAGTTACCACTTCACAGTACGGAAAATCCTTTACGAGTGGCATTATTGCATTATGCCTAGCTAACAAAAACGAACCATGCTATGTAGCAGGTGGTGAACAAGCTACAACGGACATGATTATGAACAATGTTCTAGCACATCTTCAACATGCAGACGCAGAAATTCAGAACAAGATTCTCGATTACAGAAACAAGATAGAAAAATTACAGACTTCCGTAACCAAAGAGAAACTGACATTCAAAGGTGGAGGACTTATCGAGGCGATCACCTTAGGTGCTACTACAAACGATTCCAAAAAGGGAAACAAAGCTATCGGACGTGGTGGAAACTACATTGTAGATGAAGCTGCGCTTGTCCCCAATGATACCGTAGCCGAACTTGGACGTTCTGAATTTGCCACAATAGATGAAAAAAAATATCTGATAATGAAGATATCTAACCCTCATCAAAAGGGACATTTCTATGACGATATAATGTCGGATTCTGTACCGGATGATGAACTTGTTATTTGGATGGATGTACGGACTGCATACGAGGAAAACCGAATCAAGACAAAAGAACAGGTCTATGAATCCGAATTTTTCAAAAATGATTCAACTTGTCAGCGATATTTGGTGTGTGATGTCGAAGGTGGAGAAGGAGATTCCATGTTTACGACTGCACAGGTTGATGATTCGGACATTGAACCTGGTTATACTTTCTTCTTAGGTGTCGATTCTGCCTATAAAGGCAAGGACTCAATAGATTTATGCCTCACTGCCGTTACTCCATACGGAAAAATGCGTGTTTTAGACATAATTTCGGTGGATAAAGGCGGTGAATGGAGAGATGGAGAGACCTCAGAAAGGATAATCGGACAGATCGTAGCGGTAATACGTAAATTTCACGTTAGATTTGTGTGCGTGGACGTTGGATGGGGTGTTTATTTGGTCGAAGGTTTAGCTAAAGAATCGCATAAAATGATGGATTTTACCGTTTTAGGCATCAATTTTGGGGGTTCGACTACAAAAGAGCGTGCTAAAATGAATCATTCTGCATCTAAATACGGTTTTAACATGCGTGCTGAACTGCATATTGACCTACAGGAGCTTATGAACGCCGGAAACATCTCTTTTACGACAAAATGTCTGAAATTACTGTCAAAACAACTCTTGGCAGTGCGTGTTGAGATGAAAGCAAACGGAAAAAAGGCGATTATTTCCAAAGATATCATCAAACAGGAGATAGGACACTCCCCTGATGAGCTTGACTCCTGTTTGCTTAGCGTACATGGTGCAATATTGTACAATATGAGTGGTGGAAGTGGAATTTCCATATACTCTGATGACTGAAAGGAAAGGAAAGAATCATGAGCAAAAGAAAAAGGAAAAACAAACGCAAACAGGAAAAACTAAATTCTTCTTTTCCTAATTCTTCTAGCCTAATTCCTGTATTAGACCCAGCTGATGTACTGGATTTAATGGCAAAGTGTGATGATAAGGGATGTTTTCATGGTTTTGCGTTCTCAGACCCAACGAGAAAGAATGACTATGAAACGATTCAATGGCTGACAGAGAATCTTCCAACGTTACCCTATGTCCTAGAACAGTACATGAACTTTTTATTTTCAAACGGACTTGTCAGTGGTACTCCTGAAGGTGACGAAAAGCTAAAAAACTGGCTTTATAAACCGAATATCAAGGGAATCCCTAACTATGTCGTATTGAAAGAGGCTATTAAAAATTCAATCGTATGGGGAAAATGTGGTATCAGATGGCTTTCTGAGGATGATGGAATCGTTGTTGTTCCCCACACACAGTACACATCCATTGTTGTAGATGATGAAACCTACGGTGGATTCAAACGACCTATCGCATACGCTATTTCAAGAAGAGAGGATGAACATATCAACTTAGCTGATGTAGAAGTCAATATTGATGTCGATACATTTACCGAAGAGGGAATCCTAAGAGATTTGAAAAATGATGTGATCGTAGAGTTACCTGAAAACTTCATCAACCTTAGAAGTGATATCTCAACGGAAGATGGAAAATCACGTCTATTGGAAGATAGACAGAGGCTTGAAATCTTGGCTAACGTTTATACAAGGCTAAACTATGACGTTATCTATGATGGTCCGGGACGACTTATCTTTTGGTTGAAGGATGATATCTACAACACAGGAACGATTGATTTATCAGCTGGCGAGTTAATAGCTGGTTCTGTTGCATCAAAGGAAAAGAGAGCTGAAAGAGCGAGAAACGAACTTGAAGGCATGGCAAAGGCTATCAAGGACTCAAAGTCAGATAACGTAATCTTATCTAGTCCAATGTTTGATAGACTGGACCATTTACCTCGTGTTACAAAGGCTACGGAGTTCTTTGATTATCTGAACAAGGAAGGTTCTATTGTTTCACAGGTAATCGGTATTACACCTGAACTTATTGGTCTAGGTGATGTAAGCGGTAACGTATCAATGGAAAAAATCATTGATAACGCAATGATTAACGTTATTGTTCCGCAGCGTGAATCCTATGCTACACAGATTAGTCCAATGCTTAGTGGAAAATTAGGCTTGCCAAAGATTTATTTTGACAAGTACGAACTGAAAAATCAGATTGACCACAGTTCCCCTGTTTATAAGCTTGCATTGAGCATTCAGCAGTTACAAGAAGCTGGATATAAGGACACAGCTGATTATTTGGCAAAGAAGATTGAAGAAATGATTTAGAAAAAGGAGAAAGAAAGAAAATGACTGAAAACAAATCAAGATTAGAACAGATTTTAGGCGAAGGCGAAGTAAAGCCTGTGGCTAAAATCAATGGACAGAACGTCTATTCATTTGCAGATGCGCAGAATTTGAACAAACGTGCCTTGGCAGAAGAAAAACTCTTTGGAAAGATGCCTGAATTAGGTCAGAGAGAAATGACAGATGATGGAATGGGATATAAGCGCACACGAGTTGGTGCTATCGCATTCAATCCTGATGTTCTCTACATGAACAGATACAGAATCGTCACAAAAAACGAGCAGAAAGTGTATCAAGTTGTTTTGGACTACCGTTCCATCAAAGGACAGAAAAGTGGTTCTGTAACAGTCGAAGTTCCGGCATACGAAGTGTCCAAAGAGGGTAAGAAAATGATCGTAAAGCAGATTCGAGTATCTGCCGAAGATTTCATCAACGAGTTCAAGGGAGAACTGAGAAACGAGGATATCAAGAAAATCTTAGACGTTATCGAATCACAGGCTCAGAATGTATCTGATTCAAAAGACGCTATGTCGTTCTAAAAAGGTCTTAATTTCGAGGAAAATCGAAAAAGAGATATATTTATACCCCTTTATGTGAAATCGCCCTAGATTTCACTCCTAGAGGGGAATAAAACGAAATTACGAGAAACGAAAGGAGAGAGAAAACATGGCAACAGTTAAGAAAAGAACGTTCTCGGTTACTATTACTTTTAAAGAAGGTGCTGGTGAGGCAAAAACTTTAACAGGTGAACAGGCACAGAACTTTTGGAACATGTTCAACACCTATGCTAATGGAACATCATTAATGAACGGATTCCATATTGTTGACTTAGAACAAGGAACAGACTGTATCATCCTGTTTGAGAATATCGCACAGGCTTGCCGTTCGGCTATCACAGAATCCGACTTAGAAATCGAAGGATGCACAGACCTTAACCTATGCGCTGAAAGCACTTCTTCATCTGATAACGAAAACGTAGGAGGATAGGTCTGATATGACAAGAGAGAAAGAAGAAATACTGTATTTCAAGACGGAAAAGGAGCGTATGGCATATCTAAGAAACAGAGTTACCATCGAACCTATTGAATATGTAGAACCAAAAGAAGAAGAAACCGTAAAGGTAGTTCAGACGGAAGAAGAACCTAAGAAGAAAAGAGGGAAAAAGAAAAATGTCGCAAAAGAAGTACAAACTGATTGACATCCTTGAGTACCCAACAAAGATAAACGTGGCAACACGTAGAAAAGGTTATCTACAGTATGCTCAGATGACATTAGAACCCGGAAAAATTTATGTCATCCCCGA
>JAEEGI010002157.1_pt1 | contig 48631 bp, 49 predicted proteins | sample 8958751 | NCBI WGS metagenome assembly JAEEGI01 (sample SAMN16246545, study PRJNA631951) | gut metagenome | biome: gut microbiome; feature: rumen; material: KS-attached | host: Bos | place: Iran: Karaj | collected 2018-10
CCCATTCCGAACAGAGAAGTTAAGCCCGCCATCGCCGATGGTACTGCCCCACCAGGTGGGAGAGTAGGCAGCTGCCGTTCTTTGGAAGCCCGACTGACTGATGTCAGCCGGGCTTCTTCGTATCCTGCCGGGTCGGCAGGATACCAAAGAACGGCAGCGCCTGCCTGCGGCAGGCACCTATCCAACCCCCGCCGCTTCGCGGCCGCCCCCAGGGGCATGCGGCCTCCGCTTCGCTCCCGGCCGGTGCCTCCGCTGCTTCGATGTCTTGCGACATCTCGCTGACGCTCCGGTACGCGCCTGCTGGCGCCTTCGCCGCTTCGCGGCTCAAATAATATCCTACACCGTTCCCGGAAAGAACGAAATCCGGGGTTTTCGTACTTTTCGACTGCAGTTATCCTCGGCCGGAGCGAGGTGTAATTCGCACTTGATTGATAATGAATTAGTTACAAAAATAGGGTCTGAATAAATCGGACCCTGATTTTGTATTCGTTTGATACTCAATAATTTATTAATTACGGTTAGGATTCCGTCGCTGCCTACGGACGGACGACACTTTGTAGCCTGCAGGGCTGATTCTTTTGTCGGCCTGTCGGGGAATCTTTATTACGAATTGATAAAACGAAGTCGGTGGAAAGCACTTTCTGCCATACAGAGCAAAAAATGCTGTTTGGGGTTGGCTTTAACCTAGGGGTCAACGTCAAACACCGCTCTGGAAAGTCTATTCTGCTGTTGACCTACTTCGATTTCTGTTCAACTACATATAGAAAGAAGAACCGTTTTCTTTACGTTTTACGGTGACGGTTATCCCGGGGCAGGAGATAACTGCCTGGGAGGGCATCGCCGCCACGCGACCGGCAGGCGCGGTAGTACTTATCTCTGCCGAATTGGGAGCGACATTTCAGTCTTTCAGGTCGGAGGGGAGGGTTTCGATTTTTTCGATGTTGTAGAGACGGGTGTCGGAGCGGAGGTAGCGGATGTCGAAACAATGCAACTCCTGCCGCATGCGGCTCCGGCGGAGCCCCGTCACATATTCGGGGTTGAAACCCCACTCGATCGCCTCGTTCAAGTCGATCGAACGCAATCCGTGCGACAGACAGTGACTCAAGATCTTGTGGTTCCTGTCCAAAGCCCTTATTACCTTGGAATGAATCTTCAGGAACTGATTCATCTGCTGATTGTGGTAGCGGTTCTTGCAAGTGTCGCTGCAAAACTTCTTGTCCGAGCGTCCATACCGGATCGGTGCCCCGCACGCCAGGCATTCCCTTCTTGCTTTCTGTTTGATCTTATATTCCATCCTGTTCCGGTTCAGCGTCTTGCGCCGGATCCGTAGCCCAAAGATGGGGCTTTCTTTTTATTCCGCAACGATCCTGAAAAGAAAGAAGAGCAGAAATATAAGTATCTTATAATGAAATACTTGTTTGTGAGATTTCTTTCCTGTAAGAAACTTAAAAATCTGCATTTCTTTTTTTTGCAACCCCGGTTTTTCCGAAAAAATGTTCCTTCCTTTGCTCCCGGTGACGGGCCCCGGTCCGTCTAAGTCAAACCACCTGAACAAAGAACTATGGAACAACTCAACATCCTCAAGCTGCGCGGGACCGTCGGTTTCGTCAGGCAGCAGAATGTGAACGGCCGGATGGTGGTCCATCTGAGCGTCGCAACCAATTATGTGTACAAAGACCGGAACGGCGACCCCGTCATTGAAACGACCTGGCACAATGTGACCGCCTGGGAAGGGAAGAGCTTCACCAACCTGGCCAAGTTTGAGAAAGGCTGCAAGGTCGAGGTCGAAGGACGGCTCCGGAGCCAGCGTTATACCGATTCCGAAGGGATCGAACGCTATGCCTACGAGGTCGTCGCCTATCAGCTGAAACTGATCGAAGAAGCCTCGCCCCTCCAATACGAATTCCCGGGATGAGGCAGCGCTGGATAATCTTGCTGACCATAGCCTGCGTCTTGGCGGGCTGCGGCACGCACGGGAAGCTCGGGACACTGACCCGCACCGCTCCCGCCGTGACGCTGGGCCTGCCATACGATGACGTCTCGGCCGCCTGGAGCAAGGGCGGCGTGGAAAGAGATACAATGGAGCTGAGAGATACGCCTCAGGAAGAAGTCATCATCATGAAAGCGGTGAAGGACGATGAAGGGGAGATGGTGGCGACGGACGTCATCAGCGCGGCTATGGTTTCTGCGAGATTCAGGAATGTCGCCGAGCGGCACGGCAAAGTGGACCTGCGCTTCCGCATCACGGTCCCGGCCCTGATGCGCGACAGCAAGTGGCAGCTTCGCTTTTATCCGGAAATGTATGTCCTGGAAGACACGCTCTCGCTGGATCCGGTCATCATCACGGGCCTGGACTACCGGCGGGCGCAGCTCCGGGGCTACCAGCAGTATGAGAAATTCATCGGCTCGATCATTTCAGACGAGACGCTGATGATGGACCGACGGCAGCTGGAAGTCTTCCTGAAACGCAACCTCCCGCAGGTGTACGCCTTCCGCTCGGACACCACCTACGTGAGCGACGAGCTGTTCTATTCCGTGTACGGAGTGACCGAGCAGGACGCCGTCGAGCACTATACCAGCCGCTTTAAAGTCTGGCGCAACGATCGCAAGAAGTCGCTGATGGACAAGAAGTTCCATCAGTATGTCAAGGTGCCGATCGTCCGCGAGGGCCTGCGCCTGGACACGGTGATGCGCAATTCCTCGGGCGACTTCATCTACGATTACGTGCAGACCCTGCAGGTGCGCCCGCAGATGCGCAAGGCCGAGATCGCCCTCTCGGGCAATATCTTCGAGCAGGACCGGAAGGTCTATGACATCCCCGGCGTGGCACCCCTGACCTATTATATCTCCTCCCTGTCGACCTTGGTTGACGGCTCCGAACGTTTCCTGACCCGGATCATCGAGCGCAAGGTGGAAGCCAACACGGCCTGCTACATCGCGTTCGCCGCCGGCCGCGCTGAGATCGACCGTTCGCTGGGCGACAACACGGAAGAAATGGCCCGCATCGAGCACAATCTTTCCGCGCTGGCGCGGCACGAAGAATACGACCTGGATTCCATCGTAGTGACCGCATCTGCCTCTCCGGAAGGGAGTTACGCGTCCAACGCCAGCCTGACTTCCCGCCGCTCCGCGTCGGTCGCGTCCTATTTCCGCGGCTACCTGCGCGCGGTCTATGACACGCTCGCCGCGGACCGTCACCTGATCCTGGGCGCGGACGCCGACGAAGGGGAGGGCGCCCGGCCGCGGCAGCGTCCCGACATCCATTTCATCTCCCGGAGCGATCCGGAGAACTGGCGCATGCTGGACGCCATCGTCGGCAAGGACCCCCAACTGTCGGAAGAAGACAAACGCCTCTATTTCGATTGCGCCGCCCTTGCCGATCCCGACCTGCGGGAGAAAAAGATGCAGTCGCAGCCCTCCTACCTCTACATACGCCAGAACCTCTACCCCCGCCTGCGCACGGTGAAGTTCGATTTCTACCTTCACCGGCGTGGGATGGAGAAGGACACCTTGCGCACGACCGTGCCCGACACGCTCTACCGGCGCGGCGTCCAGGCCATCCGGGACCGGGATTACAAGACTGCTGTGTCCATTCTCCGGCCCTATCACGACTACAACGCGGCCGTGGCCTTCTGCTCGCTGGACTACAATGCCAGCGCCCTGGACATCCTCCAGGACTTGGACCGCACGCCGCAGGTGGAATACCTGCTCGCCATCGTCCACGCCCGCATGGGCCGGCGCCGGGAAGCCCTGGACTGCTACCGCCGCTGCGTCGAAGCCGACCCTTCCTTCCGGCACCGGGGAAACCTGGACCCGGAGATTTCCGAACTGATCAAGAACGAATAACCATAACCTTAATCCAATCTTTAAAACCATGAGAAAACTTCTGTTATCGACTCTCTTGCTGAGTCTGACCCTCGCTTCGTGCGACATTGTCGAATTCAAGGACCCCGCCGACAGCGGGAAGAATGTCCAATGGGGACAAGTCTCCTTCTCCCTGGCCGGCAACGCCCTGGAGACCCGTTCGACCTCCCAGGCGGCCGAATCCGCCGTGACGAGCCTGCAAATCCTGGTGTACAACGCCTCCGGCAACCTCGTCGCCTACGCCAGCGCCAATTCGGGGACCGTGTCCGCCACGGTCCCGCTCGGCGTCTCCGGCCACAGCGTCTATGCCGTGACCAACGTCTCGGACGACCTCTCCGGCTGCAGCACGCCGTCCAACCTGACCTCCAGGATGTCCTACCTGAAAGACAATTCCGCCGCCGGTCTGCAGATGATCGGTTCCAAGGACAACCTGACCTTCACCAGCGCCTCGACGGTCAACGTCGAAGTCCGTCGCTTCGCGGCCAAGGTCGAGATCGACGAGATCACGAGCGCCTTCACGGCCGCCGCCTACCGCGCGCAGGAGTTCGTCGTCACGGGCATCTACCTGATCAACGTCAACGGCAGCTGTCCCTATTCGCAGATTCCTGCCGCCGGCACCTGGTACAACAAGATGCAATATGAGTCCGGCGAATGCAACGCCCTGATCGCCGACAAGTTCTCCTCCTCCGTCCGGATCCAGACCTCCTCCGGCCAGGTGACCCCTTATACGACCAAGCACTATTTCTACTGCTACGCGAATCCGACCACGACCGACGCCCACCGCGGCAGCTGGTCGCCCCGCCGGACCCGCCTGGTCGTGGAGACGAAACTTGGAACGCACGTCTATTACTATCCCATCGATATCGTCGGGACCGGTAACATCCTGAATCTCAATCATTCCTATACCGTGACCAAGCTGACGATAACCGGCCCCGGCACCGAACACCCGGACGACCCGCTGGACAACGGCACCGTCAACTTCACCGTAACCGTCAAGGATTGGGAGACCGGTTTTTCCAAGACAGTGACCTATTGACGATATGGACCGAATTCGGATCAAATCCTGCCTGCTCGCGGCGCTGCTCGTCCTCCCTGTCTCTTGTTCGATCAAGGAAGACCGGACGGGCTGCCCGTGTCTGCTGACGGTGGATTTGTCCCGGACCCTGGACGCCGGCATCACCCCGCCCTCCTGGTGGGACAAGGGTTTGTACATTTCTCTCTTCAAAGATCACCATATCATATCATCCTCACAGTTTAAGTTATCCGATGTGAAGCCGGAACAGGACTATCGGGTGGAAAAGGGAGATGTCGGCGTGGCAGGGATACTCGGGCTGGATGCGGGCGTCCTGTCCGGCAGCGAGATCCGATATCGGGAAGGCTGCCAGTCGGACCGGCTCTATGTGTCCTCCCGCGTGGTGCCTTGCTACGGGGAGACGGCCCGGACGACGCTGGAGATGTACAAGCAGTTCTCCAGCATCGAGATCGAAGGCCTCGACTCGTTCGATTACCGGATGGAAGTAACGGCCGGCTGCGATGGCCTGGACGTGCTGAGCCGGCAGGCCCTGCCGGGGTCCTTCCGATTCGTCCTAAGCTGCGACTCGGACGGCATCTGCCGCTTCCGCATGCCCCGCCAGGAAGGGGACGATCTCAAGATCCTGCTCTGGGGCGCGGACGGCCATCTGGACAATTCCATTCCCCTGGGCGCCTATATGACGGACATCGGTTATGACTGGCACGCGCCCTCCCTGTCGGATGTTTCCATCCGCGTGGACTTCGTGACGGCATCCATTTCCATTACCGTCGGTGACTGGACGCAGGCCATACAATTCCCTTATACCCTTTGATATGCATACCCTATCCAAGCGAGCCTTGGGACGGCTGCTGACGTTGGCCGTCCCGTCCCTGATGACGGTCTTCTCCGCGTGTGAGCGGAGGGTGGTTCCGCAAGCTGCCGAGCCGCCCTGCTTCGCCGTGGAGTTCCGCCTGGGAGACGCCCCGGAGGCCCGAACGCCAGGCGCCCAAGCCATCAGCACCCGCGCGACCGGCGTCCAGGCATCCGAAGAGACACAGGTCAACGGCTGGACGCTCTGCGTGTACCGCCTCTCCGACGGGCAGCTGGCTGCCATCGGATCCGCGGCTTCGTCCGCATCCGTCACGCGCCCGCTTCCTGCTGGGGCGTACCGGGCCGTCGCCGTCGTCAACCCGCCCGTGTCCTTCGATCCCAGCGCCTTCCTGACCGAGGGCGCCCTCGAGGGGCAGACCGCTTTCCTCGCCGACAATGCGCGGGGCGCCCTGGAGATGTACGGCGCCCTCAGTTTCAGCGTCGGTGAAGGGCCGGCCTCGGTTGCCATCCAGGCGTCGCGGCTGGTGTCGAAAGTCCTGCTCCGGAGAGTGACGCTGCGGTTGACGGACGCGGGCCTCGCCGCTCTGCCATTCACCCTGGACGCCGTCTATCTGGACAATGTGCCCTCGCGGACGGCCTGGGGCGCGGATCCGGACTTCTCCGGGCTCGACAGCGACCGCGGGCGCTGGTACAATGCGATGGGCTGGCACGCGACGGGCTCCTGCACCTCGCCCGCCTGTCCGGACGCCCTGCTGGGCGACCGCAACATCGGGGTGCAGATCGCCCAGGGCGGCTCCCACCGGACGGAATACACCTATTACAGTCTCCCGAACCCGACGCCGGCTTCCGCGGATACGCGCGAAGCTGCCTGGGCCAAACGCGCAACCCGCCTGGTCATCGAAGCGCGGATCGGCTCCCAGACCCAGTACTATGTCGCGTCCCTTCCGGAGATGGCTCGCAACCACTCGTACGTCATCGAGGAAGCCGTGATCACGGGCCTCGGGGCCGCGGATCCGGAGACGGAGACCCCCAATTCGCTTGCGCTGCTCTTCTCCGTCTCCGACGACGGCTGGGAAGACGGCGGGACCATCATTCTCTAATCCTATGAAGAAGAATATCGTTTTACTCTCCTGGGCCGCCCTGCTGCTGGCGGGATGCGTACGCGAAGCGCCGGTGCCGCCCCTGCCGGAAGAGACGCCCTTCGTGACCGTCGGCCTGTTGCTGGCCGCAGACGATGCTGAGACCGGCGCTGGATCATCCGGAGTCACCCGCTCCCAACTCTCCGTGAGCGGCGCGGAACGCTTCTACAAGGCGGCGCTTTTCGCCTTCGACCACGCCACCGGAGCCGTCATCCTCAGCGGGGGGCAGCCCTGTGTCAAGTTCTCCGACGAGACGGACTTCGCCTGGTCCCTGCCTGCCGGGCGTCCGCTCGATATCTATGCGGCGGTCAATTACGGCTCCCTCGACCTGAGCTCATACGCCTCGGACCCGTCCCTGACGCGGGAGGATCTCATCGGTGGCCTGGTTTTCTCCTGCCCTTCCGACATGGATTTCGCCCGACTGGACGAGAGCGGCTACGGCATTCCGATGGCCGGCGTCCTGCAGGGGCGGGTGCTCTCCGCGGACGACGACGTCCTGACGGTCCCCGTCCGGAAACTCTTCGCCCGCTACGAGATCTATCTGGACAAGGATTTCTTCGCCGGGACCGGCCTCAGCGTCACGGCGGCCTACCTGCGCTCGGGGCGCTCCAACACCGAGGTCCCCTTCTTCCAGGAAGGTTTTTCCCAAACCAACCCCGCCAAACTCCGGGAGATGGATTTCGCGACCGAAAATGACCTGCTGCGCCTGGCCGTCGGCGGTCCGGACAATGCCGTAACGATTTATCTGCCAGAGAATTGCCAGGGTGACAAGACCCCGGCGGCGAATTGGTATTCCGTGGAAAGTGTGCCCGGCAACGACCTCAGCCTCTGCTCCTGCCTGCGCATCCGCGTGGAGGCCGGCGACGAATTCAACAACCGTCGGATGATGGACTATTCGGTCTATCCAGGCACGGACCTGGGTGGCGCCCAGGGCAATTTCGACGTCCCGCGCAACCGGAAGCAGACCCTGGGCCTGCGCCTCGGCGCCGGACCCGCTTTCGTGCTGGACGTCGAGGGCGCCGTCTATCTGCCGACCACCGGCACCCTGACCATTCCCTTCGCCGCGCGGGGCATCTCCTCGGCGGATGAGATTGCCGACCGGAGCGCCCTTGCCCCGCCGGGCTTCTCCCTGACGGGGAAAACGCTCACGGCAGGGGAGTACAGCATCGGCGGCGCCACTTATCCCCAGCACGGGACCCTGACCCTGCGGACAGCCGGCGTGCCCTTCGGAACGGCCTTCATCTTCTGCGCCGGGACCCCGGCCGTGCAGGACAGCAAGAATGCCGTCATCCTGCCCTCGGGGATCGTCTTCGAAGGGGAGAACCGCAGCTATATGCCGGATCATGACCCCGGCGGCTGCATCGAGATCCTCAGCGCCGGATCCTTCGCCCTGGACCCTTCGCTGTTCTCGGGCCTGGAGGTCGCTTTCTCCCGAAGGGGGCAGTACTACAGTCCGAACTACGGTTTCAAGCAATACGGGGGCTCCGCCTCCTTCGTCCCCTCCGCCACCGAGCCCGGGAAATACCGCATCAAGGTCTCTATTCCGTATACGGGCCTGATCAGCGGGAGTGCATACGACCTGCGCGGCCCCGGGCGCATCCTGGCCCGTGCGCGCAATTCGCAGAATGAATATGTCTATTTCACGATGGGGGATGCGACCGTGCATCTCTGCCTGGCGGTCTGCTCCTATCTGGCCGGGCCCGGCGGCTTCTCAGAGACGACGAATATGACGACCGGCGGTTTCCGGCCGTATGCCGTGACACGGCGCTTTCTCTGTCCGGGGGTGTATTGCCCGCCGGCGGCTGCGGGGCATTTCTCCTTCATCGATTATGACGATGAGGACCCCGACGTCAACGGGCATTTCCACCTGCCATTCCGTGTCAGTATGGATCCGAATACGATCCAGTTGGGCAACTCCTATTATACCATCAACGAAAGGGGTACTTCCTCTGCCATCGGCCTTCACGTACCGGCGGTGGGCGACGGCCTCAAGCGCGGGACGAGCGTGTCGGTGTATGTCTATGAGGAGATGGATGAGTCTCTGCTTGAGACGGACTGGTATGATGATGACATCGAGGACTGGTCTGCGGGCAGCGTGTGGTACGAAGGGGAACATCCCTATCCGGAGACGCTCTTCCCCTACCGGGGAATGTGGAGCATCTATTGGAGCGGGCCTACCGCCACGCATTCCTATACGGGAAGCGCCGGCACGGCACCGGACGGCCGCTGTTACCAGGATATCGACGTGATCAACCTGATCCACCCTTCTGGAAACCTCCAGGACTATTACCTGCGGGTGTATGACTGGACGGAAGGCCAGTTGGAGGATGTGTGCGACGAACTGATGGCCCTGTACGAATAGGCTATTTCAGGAAGCAAAAAAACACCGCCAGGATGATGAGACCGAAGGCGACGAAATGGTTCCACTGCAGGGATTCGCCCTTGAAGAGGAGGATCACCATGACGGTGAAGACCGTCAGCGAGACCGCTTCCTGGATGACTTTGAGCTGGACCAGGCTGAAGGGACCGCCATTGATCCGGGACCCGATCCGGTTGGCCGGGACCATCAGGGAATACTCCAGCAGGGCGATGCTCCAGGAAAACAGGATGACCAGAATCAGCGGCCAGCTGTCGGTGATGTGCATTTCGGAAAGCTTGAGATGGCCGTACCAGGCCAGCGTCATGAAGATGTTGGAGCCAATCAGCAGCAGTACCGTCCAAAGTCCTTGCATGGTGTAAAAAATAGCGCGCAAAGATAGTAAATGAAAAGAAAAAACGCACCTAAAAGATGCGTTTTTTATTGCCATCAAAGGTTCTTTGAAAAACGTTTGATCTATGACTAAAAAGTTGGACAATATCTCTTACGGCAAGCCGTCCGCAGGACCAAATCCACTAAAAGCGTCTCAATCATCCAACGTTGCAAAGATACGGACAGATGTTGAGGAAACCAAGTTTCGATTGAAGAATCTGGCAAAAAAATGGAAGGGAATAAACAGTGTAAAAGGATTTCTTACAGATTTGTGGATAGCTATAGGGGTAGAGGCAGTTTCTGATAGACAAAGACGAGGTGGAAACCCCAGTAGGTATGCTGCCTTTGAGATTGATGACGATATGATTGTTACCATTAGGGCGAGCTCGCATAATGCCGATGCAAAGAACTACTCCAAGGAAGGAAACATTAATGGGGATAGCAATTTAAGTATTGTACTCCAAAAGAGATGGCATAAGAGCACTTTTAAGGCAGATGCTGAAGTAGAAATGAAGGAATATGTCTATACGGATAGTAAAATAGCAGAGATAAAGGATCCCTTATCACAAATCGCAGATTCCTTAATCGGCTATCTGGATACTGGCAACTATGTTGATACAACAGGAGCCGCAATTCTACATGAGTCCCCCCAACGTTAAACCCGTGTTGGGGCACCCTGTTCCCACAAAAGGGAATAGGCCTTTGTCTTTCCGGCGATCGACAGGGGATAGGCACGCGAGGAAGATGGCATCCTCCACCAGCGGACGGGGCGCTCTCCGCACACCGTGTCTACGAATGTCCCGGGAGCGGGAATGTGGGTCTGGGTCCCCTGGCGGGCGAGGATGGCTTGCAACTCCTCGGAAGACTTGCCGCCCGTAGTGACGAGGGTTCGGCAATCCGGCATCCGGGCGAGCATGTCCGGAAGGTCGGCCGATTCCAGGATCTCCAGGAATGCGTCGCTGGCGTTGCCTTTCAGCCGACAGATCTTGCGGGCCGTGTCATAGAAGGCCAGCCCCTTCTCCCGGCAGAAGGCGATGATACGCTCCCGGTCGAAGCGGACCGGCTTGGACCCGTCTTCCGGACGGTCTTCAAAATACTTCGGATCGCCGAAATGGATCAGTCCCTGGATGCGCCAGAAATCATTCCTGAAATTGGGGTAGAAAAACTCCATGGACCAGCGCTCTCTCGGCGGCGGGAAACTCCCCAGGAACAGGATGGTGGCATCCGCAGGGAGAAACGGCTCGAGCGGATGCGTTTCGATGACGCCCCCGCCGCGTGCCAGATCCCCCACGGACTTACCGGAAGGGTCGGAAGAAATCATACAGCTTTACCAGATGGTGACGCGCTCGGATTCGGGACGCCACATCTTGTCGCCTTCCTTGATGTCGAAGGCTTCGAAGAAGGCATCCAGGTTACGGACGGAGACGTTGACGCGGTTCTCGCCGAGCGAGTGGACATCGATCAGGGTGCGGCGCTGGATTTCCTCGTCGGTGATGTTCTGGGCCCAGACGGTCGCATAGGCCAGGAAGAAACGCTGCTCGGGCGTGAAGCCGTCGATCGGCTCGGGACGCTGACCGCCGAAGGAGTCTTCCATCGCGCTGTAGGCGATGCGCAGGCCGCCGTGGTCGGCGATGTTCTCGCCCAGGGTCGCGGCGCCGTTGGCGTGCACGCCGGGCAGGACCTCGACCTCGTCGAACTGCTTCACAAGCACTTCCGTCTTGGCCTTGAAGGCCTCGGCGTCGGCCTCGGTCCACCAGTTGTTCATGTTGCCGTCCTTGTCGAAGAGGCGGCCCTGGTCGTCGAAGCCGTGGGTCATCTCGTGGCTGATCACGACGCCGATGGCGCCGTAGTTGACCGCGTCATCCGCGTCCGGATTGTAGAACGGCGGCTGCAGGATGCCGGCGGGGAAGCAGATCTCGTTGGTCGTGGGGTTGTAGTAGGCGTTGACGGTCTGCGGTGTCATGCCCCATTCCTCGCGGTCCACGGGCTTGCCCAGCTTGGACAGGTTGTCCTCGGAATACCAGCGGGAAGCGCGGCGCGCGTTCTCATAATAGCTGACGGTCGGGTCGATGTCCAGTTTGGAGTAGTCTTTCCACTTGTCGGGATAGCCGATCTTGACCGTGAAGGCGGCGAGCTTCTCCTGGGCGCGGACCTTGGTCGAGTCGCTCATCCAGTCGAGGGCCGCGATGTGGTCGGAGAGGGACTTCTGGATGTTCCGGACCATGCCGAGCATCCATTCCTTGTCCTTCTCGGGGAAGTATTTGGCGACATACATCTTGCCGACGGCTTCGCCCAGCACGGCGTTGGGAACGCCCATCGCCCGCTTCCAGCGCGGCTTGGGCTCCTGCGCGCCGGCCATCTGCTTCGAGAAGAAGTCGAAGGAGGCCGCATAGAACTCGTCGCTGACCGACCCGCAGGCGCCGCGCAGCAGGTTGGACTGCAGGTAGTGACGCAGTTTGGCGGGATCGATGGTCTTGAACATCGTATTCAGGGCGTCGAAGAAGACGGGACGCTCCACGATGACCTTCTCCTGGGCCGGGATGCCCATTTCGGCGAAATAGCGGTCGAAGTGCAGTTCCGGCCAGGCGGCGCAGATCTGCTCGCTGCTCATCGGGTTGTACATCGCGGCGATGTCCCGCTGCTCCACCATCGACCAGTAGGGGACGGCGACCGCCATCTCCACGTCGAAGGCGTCGGCGGCGATTTCCACGGCATTGTCATAGCCGGCCAGGGTGAAGACCTTCTCGATGAAGGCCTTGTAGCCGTCGCGCAGGGCGGCGTGCTCGGGCAGCAGGTAGTAGTCGCGGTTGCGCATCGCCAGGCCGCTGGGACCGAGGTACAGGACGTTGTGGTCGCTATCCATCATGTCCGCTTCGACATAGGCACCCCACAGGCTGCCGATGCCGTCCAGTTCGAGGCGTCCGGTTGCCTCTGCGAACGAAACGGGATCCGTGACGCTCTCCAGCGCCTCCAGGAAGGGCTTCACGGGAGCGATGCCTTCCGCGTTGAGGCGGACGGAGTCCAGGCCCATGGTATAGAGGTCGGCGATCTTGCGGTCGTCGCTGCCGGGCGCGGCCTTGCTCTTCGTCAGCCCCTGGAAGAGCTCGTTGAGGCGGATTTCATTGTTCTCCGCCAGGACGTCGAAGGAGCCGTAGCGGGAGAATTCGGGCTTGAGCGGGTGGGCTTCCTGCCAGCCGCGGGTCGCGTAGGCATAGAAGTCTTCGCCGGGGGAGACGGACGTGTCGAGATTGGCCAGATCGATGGCCGGAACCTTCGGAGCCTTTTGGGCGCAGGCGCAAAGGGCGAGCGCGGCGAGGAAGAGGACCGGGACCTTGATGGAGGTGGTATTCATACGGATTTCAATTTGGTCCGAAAGTTACGCTTTTTTTGCGAGAATAAGGCAAAAAGGGATATCTTTGCCCCTATGGAAGTCACCAACCTGCTGGACATACACACCCGCGAGGATCTGTACCGCTGGTATCAGGAGAACCACCGGACCGCGCCCGATTTCTGGCTGCGGATCAACCGGGCGGAAGCCGACTGCCCCGGCGTGGTGCGCTACGTGGACGCCGTCGAGGTGGCGCTCTGCTTCGGCTGGATCGACAGCACGATGAAAAGCATCGACGACGGCAAGCCCGTCCAGCATTTCACCCCCAGGCGCAAGAAGAGCAACTGGTGCGAGCGCAATCTCATCCGCTGCCGGCGTCTGGTCAAACTGGGCGAGATGACCCCGGCGGGCCTCGCAGCGGCGCCCGACCTCGATCCCAACCTGTTCGTCTTCGAAGAATGGGTCCTGGATGTCCTTCGCGCGGACCCGCAAGCCTGGGAGACCTATCTCTCCTTCCCGGAGAATTACCGCCGCATCCGGGTCGACTTCATCCAGCACTACCGCGCCTCCGACCGCGAAACGGAAGCCCAAAAAGCCCTCGAACGGTTCGTGCGCGACTGCCACAACGGCAAAATGCAGCCCGGCTGGGACGATTTCGGGAGACTGAAAGACGAATGAAGAATCCAACTACAGGCGAGAAGAATACTCCACTATAATTATCCGACAATAATCAACATAAATATTGTACAATATAAATATTGATGTTATCTTTGCAAAAAGAATCTTGACCTATGACATTTGACCAGATACTTGAGGATAAGAGGCTTTGGGCGGTACGGTATGATGGAGAGGAGAGCAATTGCTTCGATATCCTTTTCTCAAACTGGTACGATATGAACTGGCTTAGGGCGTTCTTCAAAGAGAATATTGCCGATTTGTCGGCTTATTTCCATATTACAGATGTATATGAAGCTGTAATGGAAACTATGGATGAGGCAAGAAGACTGGAGTGCCTGATGCTGGATATAACTCCCGATGCCAATCTGGATCTATTGTTTAAGCATTTAGAGAATAGCCGTTTCTCTGAAATGAAACTTGGCCGGGAGAAAGCAAAGGGAGATGGCGGCTTACGTCATCAATCCTGGCTGAGAATCTATGCGATAAAGATTGAATCCGGAGTATACCTGATCACGGGTGGTGCAATCAAGTTGACGGCTTCTATGTCAGAGCGTAGCCATACTCTTGAAGAACTCGCCAAGATGGAGCGTGTTAGAAACCTATTGGTAGATAATGGCGTATTTGATATGGATGGCTTTAATGATTATTTAGAAAATGAGCAAGGCAATTGACTTTTTGGAAGCGCATAAGTCGCCCACGCCGTCACGTTGGCGCGAGCAGGCGCAATGGCGCCGGGACAATGAATTCTGGCTCAGGTATGCGAGATGCATTACGATGCAAGTATTGGAGAGCATGGATGAGCAATCTGTTACCCAGGCGGAGTTGGCGCGACGGATGGGTTGCTCGCAGCAATACATTTCCAATCTGTTGAAAGGCAGTTCCAATATGACGTTGGAGACTATCGCCCGTTTGGAAAATGCCTTACACCTCGATATTTTACAATCCACCCTCACGTATGTCAGTGGCTATGGTGTCCCCACCCATACTCATCAGCATTATTTGAATGAGCCGGATGGACCGGGATATGGAAGTGGGAACGACGATAACAAACCAAACCCCGCACAGCCATGATCTACGTTGCCTCCAGTTGGAGAAATCCCTACTACGAAGATGTCGTCAAGCGCCTCCGGGTGGAAGGCTTCTCCGTCTATGATTTCCGCAATCCGCCCCACGGCGGCAACGGCTTCCACTGGACCGACGTGGACGAAAATGCCCCGAACTGGACCTTCCGGGAATACGAGGAAGGCTTGCGCCACCCGCTGGCCGAACGCCAGTTCGCGGCCGATTTGGAAGCCCTGAAAGCCGCAGATACCTGCGTCCTGGTTCTCCCGTGCGGCCGCAGCGCCCATACCGAAGCCGGCTGGATGGCCGGCGCCGGACGCCGCGTCATCGCCTACATCCCCGAGATGGTGGAGCCGGAACTGATGTACAAACTCTTCGACCGGGTCGTAGGCAGTCTGGACGACCTGGTGCGTGTCTTAGCCGAAAAATAGGACTCGTCAGAGAATGACGACAACCCCGGCGACCAGCGCTGCGGGGATGGCCAGCAGCATGCCGATGAATCCGCCCTTGATGTGGAACCAATAGTCGTGGTAATCGGCCACCATGTCTTCCGTCCCGGGAATCACGAAATGCTTGTCGTGGCAGAACCAGATGCAATCCAGGACGAAGGCATCGAACCAGTTCACCACGCACCAGAGCGCATACGCCGTCAGCGCGCCGCACCAGAAGGTCGTGCAGCCATTGACATAGCGCACCAGCAGCCCCAGCAGCACGCCGAACAGAATCATGGCACAGATTTTCTTGGCATAGAACGCCGCCCCGCCCGGCTTATTGCTCGCGTCCACGAGTCCCAATTTGTCGCAACGCTCAATGATAGCCGGGGGATAGTTGAAGATGGTCTTGACCGGGTCCCTGGACATCAGGAACACGAACAGCGTAAAAACCGCGCAGGCGATAAGGGATTCGATGAGGAAAGTCATTTATTAACTGGTTAGTGCCGCTAACCAGTTCAAATATACAATTAATCCAGCCCAAAAGCAAACGGACGTTATCCCTTCGTGACCTTAAGTCTGTAAATATATTTGCAGAATCAATAATTGTCTTTACCTTTGCACTAGGATTCGTCGAAGGGGAATTCGCGTAAGGGATGACAACCCTTTCAAGATTTCTTGATCCGAGCCCCACTTCCAAAGCCGTTACCTGACGGCTTTTTTTATTTGTTCGCTACCGATATAGTACTGGACCCACTCATCTCTGGATTTCTGATACCCAATAATTAGTCTGTAGTTCTTCCAGCGAAGTAGATGCATCTTGGAATACGGCTTTTGGTTTTTATTACCATGTTTTGGCGCCCATGTTTCTTTAACGGTTGCTTTCTGTAGTATTTCAGTCATTTGCAGTACTGCCTGTGTGGACTCAAATGATAGTGATGCATGGCCAGCCGTTTCATTGATCGACTGTCCTTTTACATAGATAAAACTCTTGAGGGAGTTATTCCATATTCTTTTATCAGGATGTAATGCAATCCAGGATGCGTAATAGTCTTTGATGATTTGTTTTCGGGCTTTATTGTCTTCCCGGGTATTTCCCTGCGGTATCTCCATAGTCATGTTGTTTAGGTGCGTAAATGCCAATAAACCAGGAGGTTTCCTGGTCTTGGATGAAAGAATAGTTATCTCGTTGTGAAGGGAACTGCTACCCTGAAAGGGAAGCCTGATGCTCCTGATTTCATTACCGGCCGATTTCACGACCGTCTTGCTATAGCAAATATAGTCGTTTTCTCTTTAAACCGGAGTAAGAAGAATAAAAAAAAGCGGTAGAGAGTTTTACCTCCCCCCGCAGCACGAATCCGTAGACTCGCTAGGTTTCTTTTGCTAAGTTAATACTCTTTTTAGAAAGAGCAAACAACACTACCGCCTTTTTTCATGATATCACAATCTGTGACATCATGAAAAAAGGCCACCCAAACTGAACAGCGAATGACTTTCGCTGACGTCAGTTTTGATGGCCTGGAGGATTGACAGAGGGCACCTGTTAAGGCGTTGGCTCACTTCGAGGAACGAATCTAATATCGAAGTCCAGCTCTGCCATCCTTGAAAAAGTTGGACGTGAGGATGGCGAATCCCTCATACTGACTCCGTGATATCCCGGGGCGGCGGCAAGCCTTTCCACTCTTCCGTCCAAAAAACTCCTGACAGAAAGCACTTCTGGAGGGACCCAATTCCCCTCAATATCAGTCTGCAAGAGTTTCTGCAAAGATTCCCATTCTTTCCCAGTTTTCCAAATATCTGCAAGGCTTGCAGATATCGTGGCAAGCCCAGGACTGCGACATATATTTGCGGTGAAAAAAACCATTAAATCACCGACCCATGAACATCTACAACGTAATCATCCTGGACGAAAGCGGCAGCATGTCGTCCATCTACAGTGAAGCCATCACCAGCATGAACGAAGTGCTCAGCGGCATCCGCAAGAATCAGGAAACCTATCCCGATCAGCGCCATTTCGTCACCATCGTGACCTTTGAAGGAAACGGAATGAGTGGCGTCAAACTGCGCCGCGACCGCGTGCCCATCGACACCGTCGAGCCCTTCACGGAACGCGACTACGTCCCCGGCGGTTGCACGCCCCTTTATGACGCGATGGGCAAGACCCTCACCGACCTGGAGACCCTGATCCACGCGGACGACAAGGTCATGGCGACTGTCATCACGGACGGAATGGAGAACTCCTCCCAGGAATACTCCGGCCACATCATCAAGCACCTCGTCAGCCGCCTTCGCGAGAAAGGCTGGGTACTGGCCTACATCGGCGCCAATCAAAACGCAGTCGAAGTCGCTCACGGCCTTAATATCCGGAATGCGATGAACTACGACGCGACTCCCGACGGCATGGCTGAAATGAGCCTTCGCTGCAAAAAGGCCTTCACCCGGATGGCCGAAATGACATGTTTCAAAATGGATTTGGGACAAGCGGAAGACCTGTTCGACCCGGACGACAAGAATTGACCCGGCGCCTGCGCACCGACGCCTAGCGCCTTTCCCAAATGACGAGATCGCGGTCCAGGGGGATGCCCATGACACCCCCCTGCGTTCCGCTGATATAATAGTTCCGGGCAATATGGTCGTCGAAAATATTGCGGAACGCCCCCCGGATGCGTGATGCGCAAGCGTCGCGGGTCGTGCTATAGGGATGCGCCAGAGAAGCGGCGCTCGCGCGAAGCGCGACGAGGTTGTCGCGGTTCGTGACGCTCAGATAGATGCGGTAGATCTCCTCTTCGAAAAACTGCAATTCCTTGAAAACGACGCCCTCCGGATGACGCAGGTAGAAGAAAAACAAAGCCTTCGTCAGGTCGTCGAGTACAATCTCCGGACGGCCCTCCAGATCCGAAAGAAAGATCCGGTTGGAAGGCGTGATGGTCAGATGGCTGAGCGGGGTTTTGTAATCCAGGAGGTCCCGGAGCCCATCCAGCGTGACATTCTGCTTCCCGCTGAACTTCTTCCAGTAATCAAGCAAGGCCTGGACCTGCGGATCCAGCACATCCTCCCGGACTTGCCCCCGAGCCCGCGGTTCCGGCGCCTCCGTGGGAGCCTCCAGGGTATCGAACGAGAACTGAATCGCATCCTCCAGATCCTGCGGCGCCTGACATTGCCGGTACTCCTTCCGCGCCGCCGTCTTCCGGGCTGCCGCCCGGTCGAGTTCATCCTGCCGCTCTACCAACTCGGAAAGAAATGCCGATACCGCTGCTCCGGGATCCACTCCCATCTCCGAAGGAATGGCGTGGAACCAGGTCCCGCCCCCTTGCCGGTACAGGAATCCCGCCTCATCGCCCAAGCCGATGCGCGAGCGGATCTGGCGGTACAGGTCTTCGGCGAAGACGCGCTCTCCCAGTCCGGGGAACATATATCGCAGCAACTCCGGCGAGAGTCCTTCGACCAACTCGGGAAGATAGAGGAACTTGTACTTCACCTGCCGCAACTCCCGGCGCAGGTCCACCAGGCTATCCTCGATGGAAGAGCGGGGGAGCGCGTCGCCGTTTCCCAGGAACAAGACCTTCCGACCCCGTAGGAAAGGGACCGGTTGCTTGATGCGGATGTCAGTGTGGGTTCTCATCGTTTACGCAAATATACGCAAAGATCCGTTTCCGGGACGGGGATTCCAAAAGTTTGCAAGGCAAAAGTCCCCCTCGATCAATCTACCTCATTTCGCGTCTTTTCTGCATCATTTTGTCAAATTTGATGCAGATAATTGTGAAATGAGGCAGAAAAAGCTATATTTGCAGTATAAAACCTTCGCGCTATGCACGAATACGATTTCACCAGCCGCCCCAAAGACCTCCTCACTCCTGAGGTGGTTGCCCTGCTGACTCGCCTCCACGAATGTCGCGGCCGTCAGGAATTGTTCATCGAGGCGGAGCCTGACGTACTCACTGCCCTGGTGGATGTGGCTAAGATTCAGAGTACCGATTCGTCCAACCGAATCGAGGGTATCTATACAACAGATGAGCGCCTGAGGGCCATCGTTCAGGAGAAGGTCCAGCCCCGCAACCGGAACGAGGAAGAGATCTCCGGCTACCGCGACGTGTTAGCCACCATTCATGAGTCCTACGAATACATAGCCCCACGCCCCAACACCATCCTCCAGATGCACCGGGACCTGTATTCCTTCAGCAGTAGCATAGCGGGTGGCGCATATAAGAATTCGGACAATATCATTGCTGAAAAACATGCCGACGGCACGGAAACTGTCCGTTTCCGTCCGGTCCCGGCATTCCAGACAGCCGAAGCAGTGATGAACCTCTGTTCCAGATACAACGATGCGGTCGAAGCAGGAACTTACGACCCGTTGCTTCTGATTCCCATCTTCATTCTGGACTTCCTTTGCATCCACCCGTTCAATGATGGCAACGGGCGCATGAGCCGACTCCTGACGTTGCTTCTGCTGTACCGGGCCGGATTCAACGTTGGCAAGTATATCAGTCTTGAAATGCTCATAGAGAAGAGCAAGGATTCCTACTACGAAGCCCTGCAGGCAAGCTCCCGGGATTGGCATGAGAACGGGAATGACTATCTTCCTTTCCTGAAGTATATGCTGGGCGTAGTGGCCAAGGCTTACAACGAATTCGAAGGCCGCGTGGAATACCTTCGCCACCGCAAGGTGTCCAAACCTGAACGCATCAAGGCTGTCATTGAACGTACCCCAGGCAAGATTACCAAGAAAGAAATTGCCCAAGTCTGCCCGGACATCAGTCTGACTACCATCGAGCGCACTTTGTCCGATCTTGTGGCGTCAGGGTTTATTGTCAAAGTGGGAAGCGGCCGTTCCACGGCCTACGTGAAGAAATAGATTATTATCTCATATCACAAATTGTGAATGGTTATTTCTAAGGTCACAAACTGTGACCTTATGCTGATTATCAGAGACTTATCCGTCATTATGATATCACAATTTGTGACATCATTAAGGCAAAAGATGGAGCAGACGTCGGTCTAGTAGAAGTCATCACAGTTGTGATGAGTTCAGTCACCAACTGTGCTGGTCTCATTCTCCAGATACAAGACCCTCTTCCCCTGCTCCCGCGCATACTCGATCTCCGACCGCGTGCTCTCACCGATGTACCCGCCCACGTTGATCACATAGATGGCATCCGCCATGTCGATCTTGCGCTTGTGCATGTCGTCCAACATCTCCTTCGTGCCCTCGGTCCACACCTCCTTGTCCCCGCTGTGCCCGAACAACCCCACGCTGATGACAATGTTTCCCGCCAGCGTCAGGCGCTTCTGCGCTTCGAGGAATTGCTCCTTGAAACGCGTGCTGCCGCAGAGGGTGATGACTGGGTATCTGCCGATCATAATGGATTGTTCTCGAGATAGTTATACAAATAATGGCGGTAAGATTTGTGGCATTTTGGCGGTAACATTTGAGGTAAAATGGCGGTAAGATTTGCGGTATGGCTGGCGGGGGAATTACAAACCAAAAGGTTAAGAAGAAGAATCATCATCCAGATACCCGTCGGTCTGGGCATCCAGGACGTCCTCCCAGTTGTAATGGTCGCTCAGGTCCGCGTCCGGATGGGATTCGTGGAACTGCTGGATGTCCTTGCTGATGCGGCGGGACTCGTCATACTGGCGGAATACATCCTCCCGGGCGGAATTCGGATCCTCATACGAGGAACGGTACAGGTCCATCGGTTTGTATTCGTAGGAATAATCCCCGTCATCTTCGGTATCCTCATAATCCCCGTAATCCTTGAAACTCGGCATGTGATTCAGACTGGCCATCGTCTTCTCATGATCCTCCTTGAAAACATCCGGTCCCTGTTCCTCGAGACACTTGTCATAATAGGTAAGCGAGAGGATGGGCACCGCGAAGATACCCACGATCAAGATGGCGCCGCTCAAGATAAGCAGGAAGCAATAGATGTCGGTGAGATCAAACATGCTGACAGCGATTACCAAAAACAGACGGGCCCCAGAATCATGAGGATGACGAAAATCCAAAGGTTGAAATAATAGACTCCAGCCAGGGTAAAGCAGATGTTGCCGAAGCGGTACAGTTTCTCCGAAATCTGACCGGTAGCATAGTCAATGCGGTTCAATCGCAAGAACCCCCTCCTGTGAAAGGCCATTTTGCGAAGCGCCGACAATGGTGGGAATATGTACAGGGCTTTTTTCATGAGAATGGGAACGGTTTCAAACGCGAATAATCAGTCAATCCTGGTCGGGAAAGAGATGACCTCGTCCAAAAACTCGGCGAGAATCGCTCGTTGCCCGTCAACGGTTGGGGCCTCAAGGAATCGGCGCAAGGCGTTGTCAGAAAGACAAAAGAAGACCTCCTTAGGTTCAATCTTAGTCACCCTGCAATAGACAGTTGAAATAGAGTTACACAATGCGTGTTTAGAATATAGATGCTTGACTACCGGCATTCCCCAGCCGCCATCTCTGTAAAAACCTGCGCAGATCCTCGGGCCCGGAGGGTCGAACCAGACTCCGATGACAGGGAATATATTCTTCCACTCCGGATGCGTAGTGTAGTTCACCTGCAGAGCGGTATACTTGGAAGCATCACTGGTATAATCCTTATACCATTTGGCTGTATACAAGTCCGTCTCCCTAGGGACTAATTGTTTGAAAAGACGGGTCAGGTCATACAAGCTGCTCATCTTTTCAATATCACTTATTCTTTCGATTTCTTGCATATTGCAAACGCTTTTCAGATAATTCAAATAGGCTTCTTTGAGTGAACGCTCTCCTTCCGGGAAATGACTTTTCTTAATAGTTTCATAGAACTGTTCCCACTGCCGGACTATCGGATATCCTTCTTTTTTAAACGGATAGTTCGTGATATGGCCGAAGTGGGAAGGATCGACGTGGAAGGCGGGGTCATACTGGCCGAAATGATCCTTCGTGTCATAGATTTTGACCTCGATGATATAGGGCATCGGATCGTCGGCCGTTTCGATATAGAAATCGACCCGGCTGCCCTTGTCCTCATCCGCATACACCTCCCGGTCAATGTTCTGGATGGCTGAAATGTCCATATCCTTGAAAAAGAAACGGACCCACTCCGTAAGGAAAGTCGGACTGGCCTGGCACATCGCCCAGGTTACGTCAGACAGCGCGTTCTCATTTCGCTGACGCTGGGCAAGGTTGATTAAGAATGAAGAGAAAATATCCATTTTCCACTTGTTTCTTGAGAAATGCAGATTTCTTTTCAAAGTTAAGAAGAAAAAGCCGGGGATAAAAACCTTATCCCCGGCAATGTACATCATTCTATCTTCCGCTCTTTGTCTGGATCCAGCTGGCCGTGATAAATGTCAATCTGGGAGCTGGTTCTGTATTTCCAGCGGACGACGGGCCATCGCTTTCCAAACAATAGGTAATCCTGGTAAAGGACTTGGACACAGCGCTCAAAAGATTCAGTGGGCTCTGTCATCCTGGATCTCAGACGGTAGAGGGTAGAAGGCGTAAGTTGGAGGATCGATTGCAGCGAACGGTCGCTGACGCCGTCCTGTTTCAGCTGGTTCAATATGTCTGCCACTGACAAAGCGTCTGCCTGCTGCCGGGCGGCATTGAATTCTTCGGCAGAATAGCTTCGGTGTACCAGGTGCTGCCTGTAAGCCAAGATCCCGGTCAGGGTGGCGGCGGAAATCAGTGCCGCAATCAGGATGATCCACCATACAGAACGTGCCTTCTTAAGCTGGCAAAGCCTATGATGGTGCTCCATCGTTTCCCAGATGATGTCGGATCCACAGGCCTCGCAGGAATGGGGGAGCTGCGTCTCGTCAATCTGGACAGGAATCGTCGCCGCATGCATTTTGCCGCAATCAGGATTTGAGCAGCGGCCGAAGTAGGTAAGATGGTCTGTAGTCATATCGCCTAATAGTTACTCCGAGTCAGATGTTGTTTCGTCTTTTGAACTCTTTGACTTGATCCACTTGTATAAGGCGGGGGATACTTTCCGTATTCCGTCTATAGCAGCATAACCAGAACCAGCAAGAAGGATGATACGGATAGCTACGGCAGCCGGCAAGGGTAAACCGACGCCGAGTATCCTGCATAACAGCCGCATGAATTCCGATGCGGGCATACGATGGGCGAACTTTGCCAGATGGGCAATGATGACGGCAGAGCCGAGGGTGGCCTTGGCGGCCTCTTTAATGATTTGTTTTTTCATAACATTAAAATTTTTGATAATGAATAATTAAGAATTAGGGTTTAAAAGAAAATCTTAGCGTTTTTCAGGATGACCGGCAAGGCTTCTTTCCCAGCCGTTTTAATAATCTTTGAACCTTTCACGATAAGCTCCGGGCCTTTTTTTAACAAGAAGCATAGGATCTTTCCTTTGACTCCACGCTGGTTGCGAGGCGGGCGCTCACCTTCATAAAAAGTTTCTTCGCAATCGAGACACAGATAATCTCCCATCGGGAGAGGAACGACGTTGTGTGAACCACAGTAAGGACACCGTACCATAGTCTTTTAAAGATTAAGATGTTAAACAGTAGGGTCTAATTGTGAGATAAGAGTCCTCAGGATGAACAGGGATTCATCCGTATGTCCATCGGAGAACATCCGTGCACAGCGGCTGATAATCTCTGCGGTCTTCTTGAGGGCGGTCTTGTTGTCCTGAACGGAGATGTTCCCGTCGCGGTCCTTCTTGAAAGTAGAGTAGAGGTAGTAACGGTGATCCGGAAGCACCGAGTGTGAGTCGCCCCGGTCAATGATACAGATGTGGATGGAGGCACCCACTTTCAAGTGTCCGTTCTCCATCAGATGAGGAGGGAAGGTACAGCGGTCATGAACGGTCTCGTACTTCAAGACGGCCGATTCATCTCCGGGAAGCAGGAAGGTGTAGACCCTCCCGTCAAACGAAAGAACAAGTCCTTCGACATACTTTTTGGAAAAATGTTCCATCATTACAATTATTTTTACAATTAAATTTTATATCTGCAGTTGGTTCCCCTTTTCAAAGAAAGAAAAAACCCTCAGCGTTTAACTGAGGGCAAGTGTAGTGACTTTTTGGGGGATTGGCGTTAGACGTCTAATGGATGGCGGCTCCTTGTTGGGTTTACTCTTGGGTCGCAAATATCTGATCTATAATGTTTTCTGCTCGGTCTTGATAGTCTAACTTATCCTCGACTCTCTTGGTGTCATCTTCGAAGAACCGAGAATACGACTTTCTAATGTCGTCCAGAGGGCCACAACTAGAAGAAATAATGATGGGTACAAAACACGACCACCGTGGATTCTTCCGATCAGTTGTGTCGCTTCTCTTACCGCCCTCTTCTGTGAACAATTCGATTTTCTCGCAAAGTTGTGCAACTACGAAGGCAAATTCATCATTAGATAGTTCTTTAACCCTCCAACAGCGTTGATATCTGCTATCAACTTCTAAAAGGTTCACGTCCTCTGAGGTCGCTCTGGCAAGAAAGAACTCAAACTGTTCAATTTTTTCACTATTTCCAATCTCCTTGAGAACTTGTCTATAAGCGGCGTCCGTATATCTTGTCTTACTGGTATCAACGGCTCGTTTTGCACGAGTGTTGTATGGCCCACATTCGCCAGACAGGATATAATTACGATATACACCATAAATTAACTTGGTCGCCAAAGCACCCACTTTTCTTATATCTTCTTCGGGATAAAGCGTGATCCAGAAAGTCCAGAAAGTTCTGTTGTTGGGATTATTGGTCGGTTGAAAGCGTTGGGGGAGGAAATTGATATTTTTAAACGTATTGTTAAGTACAGCACGCACTTCCTCCTTTATGACATTCCACTCTTGGGTAAGAATTGAAATCTCTTCCTCCTGATCCCCATCTAATATGAGGGCCCGACAGCCATAGTAAATACCATAAGAAGCATCTTTGACATCAAATTCAATTAAAAACTCGTAGCCTCTATGGCCATCGGCACTAACAAGACACGTGTTCCCTTCGTCATCGCACTTCAGTTTGTACGCAATATGGTGCTTTGAGAGTACGCCATTATATGTGTCATCCCGGACAAAGTCAGATTCTTGTTGAAGTTCTGACATCCTATCCAGATAAGATTTGATCCAGGCCTTATACAATTTCTTATAAAGGCGCTTCTCCGTTTCAATATCTCTATTAGACACCGAATTGTCGATATCCATCTCCATCTCATCGATGATTGGACTCTTATCCGAGAACAACTCTCCCATTATAGAATCTTCTTTTTTCTTAAAACGTTTCTTTCGTAATACTCCCGCGTCATAAACCCGTCACATCCAGTATGATCCTCCTTGTAGTTAGTGCAGCCGAGGAAGGGCTCCACTTTACCTTCTTTCACGACCAAGTAACCGTCCTGACACTTGTCGCACTTGAGGATGGCCATGTTGCCACCACGTAGATCGTTTGTCATGAAGTCGCAGATTTCGGGCTCGTTGGAGCAGATCCACAACTTACGGCCAATGTGAGGCTTATACCTCACTTGCAGAGGATACCCACACATGGGACAACGCTTGATATTCTCTAAGTTATCTGTACTCTGGTCATCTAAATGGCCGTCTAGAGCGACAAGCGGGAAATCGTGCAGGAGTTCGGTAACGAACTGGGATGGATGTTGCTCGGGAGTGATAAGATAAACGCGATTCTTGGTACGTGTGAGGGCTACGTAGAAAAGACGGCGCTCTTCAGCGTAATCAATACTGTAGTCGTCTTTAACGACATATTTGAGAACCGGGTCCTCTTGTATCTGGGATGGAAAACCATAGAGTTCATTGCGGGCGTTAATGATGATAACATTATCGTAGCCAAGTCCTTTGGCACGGTGGACAGTCATGAATTCAATCTTGACTCCAGGGAAGCGATGAGAATGGACGCTGCCATCGTCAGGGTTGTACTGGAAATCGGCCGATTTGCCAAGGTTAAAGGCATCAAAGCCATAACGTCCTAGCAAGAGGATAGTAGACTTGGGATTCTCGGAAAGAATCTTCTCCATGGCAATTTCAACCGTTTTGCCAATGAGAAAATACTTGCCGCCCCTGCCCTCATACTGTTTCCTGTCCACATCTTCGGTGTAAGTCTGGACTACAATGGGGTTTGTAATATGCTTGGGAGATTCCAGCGTTTTTTTCAGTTGAGAATCATTCTTCTGGATGAAGCCGCCCGCGATGTCAATAACCTCTTGGGCGTTGCGGTATGTCTTGGTTATCTTGAGTTCCTCCCCATACCCCATCGCCTTCTTGAATTGGGTAAAGAGTTCAATCCTTGCTCCAGCGTATGCGTAAATAGACTGCCAATCGTCACCGACGGCGATAATCTTGGCGTCACACACTTCGCTCAAGGCCTTGGTTAGATCGAATCGCTGCCTTGAAATGTCCTGGTACTCGTCTACAATGATGTATTTGAAATCTAGTTTGACACCGGAATCCTTCTGCTCTCGGAGAATACGGGCGCTATCGTTGATCATATCTTCGAAGTCAACCGCATTCTGCTGTCTCAAACGTTTAGTGTACTCCAGATAACATTGCTGGCAGACATCCAAGAAGAGTTTGGTGCGTTCATTGGTAGTCTTGCTTTCCCACTCGGAAAACTTGTCCACCGTAAATCCATTGGTCTTGAAGTTCTGAATGAAGGTGCAAATGAGCTTGACCAACTTGAGTATGTATTTGTTCTCTTCGGTGGAGACAATCTTCTCGAAAACCTCCTTGGAAGAACGTGGCAACAGTGCAAAACCGTGGGCCGTCAGTTCTTCGGCCAGATGCTCAAGCAAAGGCCGACCGTCTTTGTAAGCAGAGAATGTGTAGATAAGGTCGGTGCCGTGCTTCTTATGGAGCAATACTTTGTCGTTAACTGCTTTCTTATAGCGATTCAGCTGTTCTATGGTGTATCGGTTGTTGCGGCCATCCTGTGTGATGCCGAAGTGCTCGATGTACGCCACGTGTTCGCCCTGGGTGATGGTGAAATCTGGCGTGTAGGGCTTCCTGGCGCGGATAATGTTGTACTTGTATGGCTTCTCGTAATCGTACTCTATCCCATTCAAATACAAGAAGTTTGCAATCTGAACTTCCTGGCCTGAACGTAAGGCTTCGTGGGCGATGGATATCCGGTTCCCAGTGCGTTTGTTGATGATCTCCTCCGTGTACTCGCTCATGTTACCCTTCAGCGTAGAGAAATCCGCTTTGGAGATGTAGTTGAAGAAGGAGTTGAGGTCATTGCCCTCATACGGCGCGTCAAAGTAGCTGCCAAAGAAGAGGATGAGTTTATCCACCAGTTCCGGCTGCTCCAGGATGTTTCCCTTGAGATAATTGTTGACGATATTGAAAAGGAAACCTCCGTCGCGGATGTTCTTTCCGGCCGGATCTTGCTTCCGAAGGATGGCGTAACCGGTACTATGGAAAGTCGTAATCGGGCACTGGATGCGCAACGCCTTGTTAATCCTATCCCGTAGCTCGCCTACGGCCTTGTTGGTAAACGAGATCACCAGGATCTGTTCCGGTGCGACGCCCTTGCGGTCGACAAGATATTTCACCTTCGCGGCTACCGTGGTTGTCTTCCCGGCGCCGGCACCTGCGATGACCAGCGTGTAGTCCTCATCGGAAAGCACAACCCGCCGCTGCTCCTCATCGAGGGAAATCGTCGGATCTACTGGCCGCAGAATCCCATCCAAATACTCTTTTTCCGAAACCAGATGTCGCTCAATGAAAGCCTGATTGTGCTTCTGAATGGCAGCAGGAACTTCTTCGGTACGAGAAAGATCGGAATATTTTCGAACGAATTCCTCTACCGCCACCGTCGGTATCCCGTTGGTTGAACAATAATACTTGAGCGTCTTTGCCTCTTTCTGACTGTGGAAGAATGAAGCCAAATCAGCATAGCCTTCCACCAAGGAACGATAGTCGCTTCTGGCCAGGAATCGGTCCTCTGAAAGGAGATTGTCCAAAAGCTGCGCAAAACCCTTCACACTGGAATATTCCGGCGTTGAGGGTGCCGCCTCACCGACTTTTGGAAGTTCTTGAGAAGCAGTCCGTCTAAAGGATATTATGCGTTTAAGAAACGACATGCTGGAATCTAACGCTGAGCTTCATTTACGACCTTATCCAGATCCTCTTTCTTGAACGTGAAGACGTGGCCGAAGACGCCGACGGAAACCATCTGGTCGTTGCCTTCCAGGTCCTTGATCGCGCCGGTGCTGTACACGAAATGGTTCTTGACGGTCAGGCGGCTGTCAAGGAAGAATCCGGCGACGCTGGACCCGATCGACCCGAAGAATACGGATAAGCCGTCATCGCCCCCTTCGGCGGGCTTCAATTCGTCGTTGATCCTCTCGTTGACAACGGACATGATGGCATCCTTGTGGGCCTGCTTGTCCGGGCAGGTCACTACGGCTACGGCGCCGAGGGCTAGGATTACCAGGAGGGATATAATGACTTTTTTCATAACAGTTTACGGTTTATTGAACGTCCTTGATATCAATTATTTATGCCAGCGTCAGGCGCTTCCGCGCTTTGAGGAATTGCTCCTTGAAGCGGGCATTGCCGAATAGGGTGATTACTGGGTATTTGCCGATCATAGATATAAACGATTATAAGTATAATGACCACACAGAAGATGAATCATTTGTGTACTCCTCAACTCTAACTATAGCTTTATTACAATGGATTCGAGCATAATTCTCTAGCTCGACGTAAAGTGAGTCATTAGCCTCATAGAAATAGATATCATTGAATTGTGGAAGACAGTGAGCAAAATCACTAAAAAACACAGTTGCTGCAACGCATCTCACCTTGACAACTCGAGCATTTTCGTGAAGAAGTTCAGGCGGATATCTTCTTAACACCGACGCCAACCCATTTTCACTCCATGGAACTTCTACCAATTCGAAAGAAACCGAATGAAGGTTAAATGTAAATCTTGTCATCCTCGCGCAGAAAGGATTTATCTCCCGGTTATTAAGTTTAATTAAATCGTGATAGCCATCTATTCTCTTTGGAGAGCAATCTACAATAAACTTCATATATACTCAATCTAATAACTGTGCAATTGTCTTCAGTTGTTCTCTTCTGCAAAGGAAGTCGCAATTGAGGTTGAGGAATCGGACTAGGATGCGTATTATGCCGGAGTGAATGGCCTGCTTATCGAACTGTTCCTACATTATCTTATCGGTTCCGTATATATGGGCATCCCCAGATCCATGATAGCAGGCAACAACACCCCCTTATGCGGAGCTTGCTTGCCGGCAATCTTCGCGGTGTTGATGGGGATGAAGGTTATAGAATGGTCGTTCATATTATTTCTACCAGTTAATCGGTTTTTAGATGATTAGATGTCGATGAAAGTAGTGAATTCTAGCTGAATGGCTTACTTCGCATTATATCATCAATAACAGTTTTAACCTCATCCGGAACTTCATAAAAATGGAAAAAAGGAATAAGTAGTCTAGCGCTGATATTAACACCAAACGTCGCATTAGTCCATTGAGATAAGAGAGAGAAGAATTTCTTCCCGGAGATAATATCAAGTGGTTCATCTATACGGAGTTCCGTTTCATCTAAAACGCCCATTTTATTAACGCCGGGCTTGGTATTAACCTCGGACGAAATACTGGCAAAGACTTCGTCCTTCATAGTCTTAATTATCTCAAATATCTTGTCCACAACTATCTGGGTGGTTATTGTTTCTTCTCGGCATGTCGTTTCGAGATATCTGCAGATGACATTGGTATTGATGGCATAATTGTCAATCTCATTCCGCTTCCAGATGTGAAGATTCATCTTCCTCTTCCTTGCGTCCTCCAGTCGATTATTAATCTGCTCTAGAGTGTGGTACCCAGAATTGAAAATATAGTATAGTTGTACAGGAATGCTGTTCAGAGAAAAGACATCTTTGATAGTGATGGCTTTTACCCAACCATCCCATCCGTCTACATAAGACTTTGGAAAAGTGATAATGGGGTGCAAATCTTGAGGATAAAGGACTGACTGAAAAACCGATAGAATAGTCCTATCAGATTCATCACCATCCCAAACAATAAAGCGGTTAGAAATAAAGATTCTAGCCAGATCAATATTCAGAGGACTCCCTAATTCTTCCGATAGTGAATGAAGCGCAGATTCTTCTCCCATCGGCTTAATATGTTTCTTATGAGAGTCTATAGGAATGATACAGTCAGATGGAACTTCTTCTATTATTTCAAGAGAGTGGGTCGCTACAATGAGTTGGGTGAACATGGGAGTAATCAACCGAATCAAGCGTCGCTGTAGATCAGCATGCATATAAACATCCGGTTCGTCAAGCACTACAATGGCTCCCCTAGGGCACTGTGAAATAAACCACATCGTCTGCACCCACATTTGAAGGCCATGCCCCATCCAACCAATCTCTGCTTCAAAATCCCTGACGCGAACAAAAAATTGAAGGATACGCCCGTCATCGTCAATGAATGATTCAATCGGATTCACTCTTAGCTCTTCCCACGTAGACTCTACCAAATCCTTGAACGCTGGAAATGCTTCGGAATAATAGAATAACTGATTCCTAAAATTTCTAGAAGCAAGACGTGTTGAACGGTTCCCATCTACGGTCGTTTTTTTTATCACTTTTTCAGTATCTAACACGGCCGAGATTTGAGGTAACACTTCGATTAGGGGGATGTTAACCAGTTTTGCTTCACGACTACTATGAATGGGGCAACCTCCTTCATCATACAGGATTGCAAATATTGATAGCCCCTCTCCGACATAAGCTTTCACAGCTGTCCCATTTGTAAAGGAAGCTTCAATTATTGCCGGTGGGTTACCATACATGTTAAAAATACCTCGATCAGAGATATTCATATTTTCCACATTTGGGGATACACCATATGTGTCAACACGAGGAACCCATGAAGGAGGCGCAGTAAAACGTAAGGCACGATACTTTCTGGTAACGGAAGAGATAATCTTCAATGCCTCTATCAGGGTTGATTTCCCAGCGTTATTCTTACCTACCAGGATAGACGTACCATTGAAGGTTATAGTGCTATCAACGTAACACCTAAAATTCTTTATTACCAGTTTCTGTAACATACTTTTTGAACCGTTTATGGCATAATATAGCCCTTATCTTCTGCCTTTGTCACAATTTTGACCAGTCTTTTGCATTGCGCATCTGAAGGTAGCATCCCGCGCGAGATATATGATGCAATACTTTTAATAAAGTCCAGCTCACCATATGGAAGAAGCTGTTCTTTGTTTAAGTCATGAAATACTCCCATCCAATAGGAGGAACCAAGTTTAAAGATTTCTACAGCCGCTTCAATCTTTGCATTAAATTTGTGCTCACGTTTAGCAGCAGCTTCATCGGCTCTGGTTTCCTCGATAGAAATCAATGACGCAAAGAAACGATCCGATAGTGAATAATCATATTTCTTAAAATCATCCCACACCTTCTGAGTTCTAGCAATAGACCTAACCAAACCTCCCTGAGCTTCTTTCTCCAGGAAAGTATGAGTAACCTCTGCCAGCCTTAATAATTCATCTGCGAGCGCAGGATACATGGATTGCTTCAACCAAATTGTCTTCCAATCCAGATCGCGCCCTTTGGGGATGAGAGTCATCAGTTTTGAGATAGTGTAAGGCACAATTTGAGCCTTATTACCACCCTTCGGATACCACTCCGCTTTATTAATGAGCATATCTAATTGGTCGAACATGATTACTGAACAAACACACTTCTTGAAGAACTCCTCGTTGATGCTTTCTCGAGATTCATCATATATTTTCTCGATCACATCGGCAAATTTGCTAAAGTTAATGGCGGAACTCTGGCAAACTTGATTAGGATTCATATATATGGTATTAAGACACTTGGCAAGACGCTCTTTCTTTATCACTTGTTTTTTAGGATTCTTCTCACAGAAAGTCTTCCTTTGAGCCACTGTCATTTTCATTTGTTCTTGCTCCCATTTTCCTCGAGAACGCTCATAGAACCAGATGGTTTGATAAGGATTCCCGGCAATCGGTGGCGCCATCACTTTTCGAGAGAGGTTCTCCATCATTACATGGAAAGGATGATTCGAGAAAAAGTCTGCCTCAGAAACCACACTCTGACTATTTGCGCATTTCGATATTGTTTTAGAAATATCGTTGTATTGTTCTATCTGTTCCTCAGACATGTCGTCATCAACATTCAGAACAGTAAGCTTCAGCGGCACGAACAATGTGTCCATCCCATTCTTGTCTTCCTTCTTGATGATAGCACTTGCAAGGGAGGCAGTGGTCTGACCACCATTGATAATCTGAGGATCGACGAAGCGGACAATCCGGGTGCCATCACTTGAGAACCCCACCGATCTAGCCACAACGGCAATACCGTTATTATACGTAAAGAAGTTATTCGGATGGTTAATAATTGTCTCACGTATTCCTTTATTGACCTTATTCTTAACACTTAAAAAAGCTCGAACGTTCCCCTGAAGTAACTTACTACCATACTTAAGATAAATGTCGGCCAAGAAACGCCCTGGGACTATCCCCAAATAAGCATCATAACTAGTTGTGGCGCCTAAATCGGCTTTAATACACGGGATGCCTGAACAATTGAAATCATCAGTATCAATTATAATAATTTCGCTGGCGTTTGATGTGAAGGTCTGGAAGAAGCGTTCAACAGTCCACACATTGAGCTCCACGGGCCGCTCTAAGAAATCCTCTTTCGAAACATTTTTGACTTGCTTACTTAGAACGGAATTCGAAAGAATAAAGAATTTGAATCGGAGGATTTCTGTTGAAATCATTCCTTTGCCAATCTTTTTCTTAAATTCCTTTGCTACATTAATTGCCGGGTCTGAATCATCACAATACTCAGACATATCTCCATTAACACATTCATCAATGAAGTTTTTCATGTGATTGTACAGATCGTCAATCCTCGTATTTGTCAAGGTGGATACATCCTCCCTCTCATTTACAAAATCACTGGCAATTAAAACAAGGGCACTATCGGCTTCGTCATAAGCATATGCATCAAAGGCCATAATACGACCTCGCCGCCCCCGAATTTCTACCGACATCGGCATAGGGTCATTTAATACTTCAAGCTCCTCAAGATCATTTAAAGCTTTGTAAATAAACTGTGTTTCCGGCTCAGTCCCTTCATGTTCCGCATTGAAACGAAGTTCGTCAATAAACTGTTTCCTAAAATCCTCAATTTCCATAATGCCAACGTCTTAGTCGATCTTAAACTTTGCGATATCTGAGAGAATGATATCATACTGTGCCTTGCATATGGCAAGAGGCACTTCCGTCCTTAACAGTCTGGGAAAACCCTCCTTTACGCTATAAATACTAAAGTCAGATAGTGTATAGACGTAGTTATCATATTCGGGAGAAAAGTCGAACCCGAACTGTTCAAGTTTTGACATGAACACTTCCTTCTGAACCGGGGTGTTTATCTTCCCTAAAATAGAAGAAATGATTCCCAACAGCTTAATGCCATTATAAGAAGGACTCATTTTCTCCATCTTATACACAGCAAGAAAGCCGATCTGCTCTCCATCAAGTTGCTCAATGGATGAGATTGTAACACTCTCTTTTCCAGTACTTACAGTTTTAACTTCGTACCAAGAATCGGCAAAAGAGAAGTCTTTATGAGTCTTTTCTGGTCCCGTCCAACTATCAAGAGCCTGGTCTATTCCATAGATAGAAATCATTTGATCTTGTAGGAAGAGTAGTTCACCTATCAGGCCCATGATTTCCGGCTCAGACAGTTTCTTATTGCTTAGTTTGAATAATTTTTTCCACGAAGCATATCTTGTACAAATAGCGCGATAGGCAGCATTATCATCGGTTATATCTGAAGTGGAATCAATTAAGTCCTGACAAAACGTGCAGAAATGCTCAAGCAAATCCGGGTCAGTCAAAGCGAATCTAAGACAGATGTCATCATCACTCTTAGTTTGGCTAACTGAAATAACGTCAGACCCCATTACTTTTGATGGAGTATGATGGCCACGAAACTCAAAGCAGTATCGAGCGTGGTCGTCTTTGCCTATGTAGAGATTCAGCGAGTCGTTTCCGCCGACTCGAGTAAAATGGCCGCTCTGAAAACCGCGGGCAAATAGTTCGAAAATTTTACTGCTCATCTTCTACTTCCTCCGTATTTTCCGCCTCATCCTGCATATATAACTGATAATAAACTTTATTCACCTTGAAGTATTTATCTTTCTTACGCTCTCCAGAGTTAGGGAAACCGATAGCAAATGCCACAAGTTTATCAACTCCCAACTCTTCTCTAAACTTCTGAATATAGATCTTCTCTTTCTTTGTGGGATCTTGAATAGGTGGTTTTGGATGAATGAGCATTATGATTAAAACAGGCTTCCGTTTAGGGAGATGCTCAAAATATGCTTTTAGAGGGATAGCGCGATGATCAATCTCTGGATTATCACCTTCATCTTCTCTCCACTGCTTGCGACATTTCTCTTCAGCTTTTTCAATCTCCTTAGGACTCAGTGTAAACTTACCTTCTCTTGTACCCAATAAGCGACGACGCGAGCTGATTTGCACAACACGTCTATCCGGGCCGTATATTGCTCGTTCCGGACATTTTATAGCAGTGAGGCCGGGGATATCATAAGGACAAGCACTATCACCACCTTCAAAAACAACATCCCAGATTTCATCACCTACGGTTTCGTCATCTTCAATGAAACTTAAAATATTATCGATATTGAAGTTGAGATTCGCCATTGAGCACTTTATCCCCGATAGATAGTCAATAATCATGGATTTGGGGACATTCTCAAAGAACCTAGAAGTCCCGATTCCCTGGTTATTTATTTCGCTATCACTATATCTTCCGACATCTGCAAAACGGAGTTTATAGCCCTTGGCGAAGAGTTCAGAAGCTAATTCCTTTGTCTTAATCCAGTTCTGCTTATTTTGTTTGACGCTTAAACTAATATAAGGCGTATCGTAGATATTACCGTAGAATGAATACTGCATCCGCAAATTGTATGATGTGCGCATCTTATTTGCCGCAGTAATCTGTAACTCTTCACTATTATCTCGGACCTTAATGCCAAAATCTTTAGGCGTGAGCTGCTGCTCGCACATTGTGCGGATATCATCTTTTAATGCTACTGATGCCCGCGATATCTCGGCATACCAATCAGCACTAATTTCACTTGTCCATATTTGGAATAAATCTTCATATCCTGGACGATAACCAAACCAACGTCCCATCTGCATTAAGACGTCGAATGTGGCAGTATTTCTATAGAAGTAACTAACGGTCAAACCTTCTAATGTCAGTCCTCGAGAAAGAGCAAGACCACCAACGGCAATTACACGCAAAGACTTATTCTCTTTATAGTCGAGTTTTCCACTTGTCTTTGAACCATTGACAACGAGGATCTTAATATTGCTTATTGAATCAAGTATATTATGCTTGTCAATAACTCTCTCGAAACTGATATCAAGGATATTAGAGAAGTTAACATCCCAGATATCCTTTAGCTCTTTGTATAGGGGTAAATGAATATTCTGGCTTCTATTATCGCTAAAATCAAATCTGATTGTATTAACGAAAGAATTCCATATGACCTCAACCTCATCTCGGATATAATTCTGTACTCTTATGAATCGAGACATGTTAATTAACATACTCCTAGGTGAAGTTCGCTGGCCACGTAAATCTCTAATAATATTAGCGATAAAGAAACAAAGTATGGACGTTCTTAACGATGCAGGCAATTCTCCATGCCATTCTTTTTTGTGACGGTAATAAAATGGCCCAGTGTTAAGTATCTCAATATTATTACGAACAAGATCCTTATACTCATCAGAGGTATAATCTGGCTCTTCAATATCAGATATAAAACGCAGATTCTTATAGTGGATACCGTCCTCATAGAAGATCTTTTCTGCACCGATATAGGTGCTCGGAGTGGGTAGAGCATAAATAAAATGCTCGGGGAAAAGATCCGCCTGCTTCATCTTATCAACAGAATCTGGATCAATAAAGACATTCGCAAAGGGAGTTGCTGTAAAACCGACATAGGTGGCATTCTTAAAAAGGCCACAAATGTTACGAATAATCTTATTGGTTTTTGTAGGATCAACCTCCGCAGAGTTCGTGTTTACAGAAGCATTGTCTGCTTCATCATCTATTAGTAGCATAGGATTATTAACGCAACCAAGAACAGGGTCGATGTTTTGGTCCTTAAGCCACTTATATAGTTTAGTTAGAACGGATACATTCTTTTTAACGACAAAAATAACCAGGGAGTTATGCGCTTCAAGCGATGTGGATATTTTATCACAGTCCCCAATAAAATCTCTTGCACATGAGGTGAAGGAGGTGGCTTTAATAGCTTTTTGGTCCAAACCTACACCTACGCGGCCACTGATTTCTCGTTTACCATCTTTTTTAATTGAAAAGCCTATTATGCCTTCATCGATTCTCTCTTGTGTCTGTTGCCTTAGATTCTCGGTGATGCCGGCGAGTAGAATAACGACCTTATAGCCAGCATCCGCTGCTTTGCAAATCAAGCCGGAATAAGTAGCCGTTTTACCTGATTGAACATCACCGATAATTAGACCTCGCTTAAGACGAGTGCCCTCAAACTCTTCTTTAGGGTTACCCAGGCAGTTCATGATTGCTGGAAGGGTAACCTCGTCAAGAAGATTTATGCTCTTAATATCTATGGAAGTCGAGTTGATGAGATACTCGCGATACCGCGACCAGAAATATGTATCCTCCTTGTCAGACAGAGTGTACCAATTATGTGGGTCTTCGTAATCATCAAAAATACTATGCCCCTCACTATGAGCAATTTGATACTGATACTCAATGTCATGAAATAGTCGTTTCCGATCTCCTTCATCGACATCTAACCCGGTCATAGATATAGCTTTATCTATGTATGAGTTGATATCCTCATATCTCAGAACTCGCCCCATCTGCTTGTCGAGTTCAATAAAGTTAATCGCTATCTGCTTGAAAGACAGAAAACTATTTTCTGGTAATTTCATCTTTGTAATTCTCTATGAACTTGTCTCTCACTTTTGGATAATTGCAAAACGGCTCGGATTTCATCACGTCATCAATGATTTCACGAACAGGTTTCGAACTAATCCTTTTTGTCATGTCAATCAGTGATACACCCATAACGAAAACCTGATCGAATCGATCATCCGGTTCCTCAACATAAAGGGCATCGTTTGCTTTGTCAACGTACATCTGGTGTGTCGGGATATTCTTTTCGATTTCGCCAACTAGCATCTCCAACAAAGCGTAATCACTCTCAGACATGTTTGCCTTGACATATTGAAAGAGCTTACTATCCCGCTTGACCAGATAATAGAAAGAATTGTCCCGTCCCCTCATTCTATCCCAGATGAAATCCTTGTCATCATCAATATTCTCGCGTCTTCCACGATGAGTTTGCTGAGTGACTGATATCTCTAGAGCCTGGCGGACTGTTTCCTTTAGTTGATTCTGAATTCTCTTCGGGATAGCAGCTGTTTGTTTTTTAATGTCAATACTCCAAATGTCATCAAGAGTATTAGGAATATCTACTCGAATGCGGGCATTTTTTGTTAACTCCGCACGTGGTTTCATTCCAAACCAAGTGCCCCAGATAATCAGACGTTTATTGCGATAAACATAAAACCCCTGTTTGGCTCTCAAATTCTCTATACCGCCGACAAGCTTCTTGTCGCTCTCTTTTAGGTCGGTCGCAAAAGGTAAAACAAAAGGTTTTACCCTAATCTGACGTTCCTTTCCTTCGCTATCTTTTATTGCAATGGTCCGCTCTTTTTTCCAAGTAGTTTTCCTGTGACCTTCAAGGAAAGGATCTTGAGGTTTTATCTTTTGATTATTGAGATACATGAACAAAGGGTCAGTCGTCGACGCCAAGTATCTGTGAAAAATGAGGGAAACTGAACTGTATACCGAATCCTTCAACTCATTTAGTGTTTCGAATACCTGTCCATCAGAGGATTTGGCGATTACATCAAAATCTTGCCAAATGACTAGAGTGCCGCTAGTTTGCTTAGAAAACTCAAGATAATATGGCAACTGCTTGATCTCTTCAGAATCATACTCAACAACAATCCATTTCTTCTCCTCCTGAATAAGATTGAAGTCCCATGAAAAAGCACTACTTCGCTTACCTTTTTGCTTACTTATTACGGTCAATTTTTTGCACTGAGACAAAGAAGCAGATTTTAGTCCTAGACCGAATCGCCCTAAGTCATCAATTTCACGGGCGGCTTCAGATGAGGAACTGCCATAACGCAATGCCTCAAAAAGAGAGCTATTAGACATTCCTTGTCCATCATCCATAATACCCACAGCTATGACACCTAAAGGATCAGAAGGGAATAGAAGATGGATGTTCTTTGCATGAGCACTTACACTGTTATCTATGACATCAGCGATAGCCGCCTCAAAGGAGTATCCCATTGAACGCATAGACCCCATCAAAAGGTCGGCCTGGGGTATGTTAGTACGAACTTTACTCATCGTTGTTTTCCTCCGACAGTTTTATAATTTGGCCAATGACGGCCTTGGCTAAAAGAGGGGGAACAGCATTACCGATTTGCTGTTGTATGTGAGAGATTGGGCCCTCGAAATAATAAGTATCAGGAAAGCTCTGAATACGAGCCGCTTCTCGGACTGATAAACCGCGATCTTGGGTAGGATGGATTAACATACTTTTCCGGTAGTTGGAAATGACAACAGAGGGTTTGTCCATCCGTAACCTGCGATAAATGTTACTGTGACAGCGTCCTTTATCAGCATAGTTTTCCATTAGAGACTCTGGTATCGCGCTCCAATTCTGTCCTTGCCCGATATATTTATAACGCTCGATTACTAGGTCATTGTTCCGGGAAACGTAATTCTGTTTTGACCGCTTGCATCCTCGCCTCATTAGTTGTGCATATTTGCTGGCTTTACGTTGAGGTATGGCATAATGAAGCGATTCAAAGCTATCCCCATTTACTAAGGGTGGAAGATCACTGATAGCATCGCCAACACAGACTGTGTGGTCAAATGGCGCCGGAAACTTAAAATCAATGCCTAAACGATTTCCCACCATAAAAAAACGATTCCTGCTTTGAGGGACTCCATAATCGGAAGCCCAGAGAACGTCAGGCTTGACTGAATATCCGAGATCTTCAAAACAGGATTCTATCATTCTTTCTGTCTGTCCATTATTAATGTTAGTTAAGCCCCAAACATTCTCAAATAGGAACCACTCTGGCTGGAGCTCCTTTACAAAACGGACGAATTCTTTGAACATGGAATTATTCGGATTATCCATATTCCGTGTCATAGTGTTGGACATAGAGAAACCTTGGCAAGGCGGCCCTCCCATGATAATGAATATAGAAGTCCCCGGTTTAACTAGCTGATAAGGATTCACTTTTCGAATGTCCTCACAAATAACATTCGCTTGAGGATTATTGCGCTTATATGTCTTCGCTGCACTAGCATTATACTCAATAGCATGTTCTACTGATACACCAGCCATTTGAGCTCCAACGCTCAAACCGCCAGCACCTGCAAATAAATCTATGCCTATAAATTTTTTCATTTATTTGCTCAAATTAATACTTTGAAGTCATAATCTGAACGAGTTGTTAGAGTCCAGAAGAAAGAATAAAAACAATCACTTAATAATTCAATCAATTGACCTTAAGCCAATAGACCTCAAATAATTATACGTCGAATCATAAAGTTTTGGATCTCTTGTTGTGTCAGTTTCATCTCCTTCAGGAACAACGATAACCATCCCTTGACGTGCTCTTGTAAGTAATACTCTATAGGCGTTCAATTGATAATCTTGATTGATGGACTTGTTGATTTTGTGCCATTTAGTTCCACCATGCAGATAATAATGATGCCACTGGCCATCTTTTCCCAAGGGCATATCAATATCCCAAATAACACCTGCCCAATCAATCTCGAGTCCTTGAACCTTAAACTCTGTCAGAGTGTCTTCAAGTCTATTAGATGAACGAATGTCAGATTCGTCCTCCAGGAACCAATTGATAAAGTTAGGTTGATATCGCACATTTACAGAAATAGCTTTTAGCCGCTCTGCCTTTGCACTAGCAAGGAGACCACATCGTTGTGATCCTCTATTATGTGCTCTAATCCATTGTTTGGCTTTATCGAGTGAACGCGTCAGTACAATTGGATACTTGTCAAGTTCCTTCAATGTATTTGACGCCTCTTCGGGTTTTAGGTCTAAGAGTTGGTGCACAAATAGAGATACTTTTTCTGCTCTATATGAGCGCATGGAAACAGACAAGTGAAGATCAGGTTCATCATGAATTCTTTCTTTATGTGAAAGCATCTCCATCACCTCTCCATTCATGTATTCTCTCCCGGTTATACGGCTTGAAATATGAACATTCCAATCGGTAAATGTAGAACTGAGAGCCTCAATCCATTCTTTTAAACCAGCCTCACCCTTGTTGATTTCCTGACCGCCGCCAACAAGGCAGATAACAACGCCCCATTCGGGCTGCCTATCCATACAAGATATAAGGAATTTTGGCTCGGAATACGGGAAATCCTTTATCTTTTTTTTCTCTGCCATGAACCGTGCAAGTTCAGAACGTGTCCAGGAACGTTGGGCCTCATCAAAAATAGCAACATTCTCGGCGGGAACATATGACTTGTCAGAATGACTGATGAAAAAATCGGGATCCATAACGACTTCTCCATCAACAATCTTGGTCCCGATCAAGTAATTGTCGCGGTAATGATGAATCATCTGGATGAATGCCTTGACTTTGCTTTTTGCCTCATCTTTTGTTACTCTTGCAATAGACTTGTCGTGCTTTCTGGCTTCTTTGTTGCGCTTAATGTAGTCCCTGGCAAGGGCCTCGGTCAAGACCTCAACCAAAGGGAAGTTACCTGATAGATATACCGCCTTTTTCCCATTATTGAACTCATTGATTGCGGCTTGTAATCCAACTAATGTCTTTCCGGCGCCAGGCACACCGGTAACAAAACAGATTGCTTTTTTCTTGGACTGTTCACAATCATCAATTATCTCGGAGATACGTTGGATGGTTTTTTCGATGTCGCCATCATGACGTGTGATCTCCGCAACAGTATGCTCACTGTATAATGCTGTCGCAGCTTCAATGATAGTGGGGGTGGGAGAATAGCCGCTTCTTGCCCAGAATAAGTCTGAATTGAAACAATAAGAGTCTGGTTGGGGCTGATGAAGAGTGAGCACATTCTCAATACAGTTCACTAGCCTGACATAATCGGTCAACAGCGGATAATAGACTCCATCTTCATATGGAATGAGTTCTTCTTGTCTTTTAGATGAAGGCAACTTCTTAAACACAGCTATAGGGAAGAGGAGTCTGTCAATGGAACCTTCCTGGAAGTTCTTGAGGTCAAGCGCATAGTCCCATGCTTGAATCATGGCCTCTCTATGGTTCGTTTGTTCAGTCCCAGTCTTAAATTCAAGGATGAAAACCAAACCGTCAACTATGAGAACCACATCGACTCGTCGTCCCATTCGGGGAATGCTGTACTCAAAAAAAACGCTTCCTCGGCCACGATATGTGGTAAGAAACGACTTCATGATTGAGATTTCATCTAGCCACGAACTTTTTGTATCATTATCAACATCATGTGGACTCGCAATGGTCATTCGACCTACAATCACATCGGACTCCCTGTCAAGAAAGTCCGAGATAGTGTCGGAATAATAATAACGTAAATTCGCCATGAGGAATGGGAACGTGCTCTCTTAAAATACAAATATAATAAATCTTGACAAAAGTGAATTTGTGGAGTAGATATGATACTTGTGCTTAATAACTTGTGTATGAATGTATTGCATTTAAGTGCTATTGCGGTTATGATGTTCGAGTTAATAGTTATATTTGTGGTGGGAATCGTTTTAATCAATGTTCGAAAACATCTCCACAAACTTGCGACACTTCAATATGGCCGCAATCCACTCTTGTTCCACCGGGCCGGAACTGAGGCTGCGTCATACTCTCTGGAATCTCGGTTTCCGTTACCGGGTAAACGACAAGCGCTTCCCTGGCAAGCCAGATATAGTCCTGCCAAAGTATCACACAGCCATTTTTGTGCACGGCTGTTTTTGGCATGGCCACAAGAGTTGTAAGTACTACACGGTTCCCAAGACTAATACAGGCTATTGGACCGCCAAGATTGTGCGGAATCGGAATCGTGACCAGGAGGTGTGGCGACAGCTGGAAGCAAAGGGCTGGTTTGTCATAATCGTTTGGGAGTGTCAGTTGAAGAAAGCTGTTTTGGAAGAAACTGTCGCCCGCGTTGCGGCTGAAATCCGCAGCAACGGCGAGCAGTATCTCAAGGAGCAACAGGAAAGAAAAGCCTCACGTGCTGCATATCTGCAAGAACTAAAGGATCGTAAGGAGCGGGGATTCGAGTTGTTAGCAGAAATCAAAAAACTGTAATCAAGGCATATTCCCCAAAAATAGCAGTGCCGCTCATTGCCCCCGGGACCGACTGGCTGTGGGGCGAATAGGAAGGGAAGGACAAGCGAGGCCCTCGGAGGGAAGCGGTGATGCGAAGCAGCACGACGGCGTCTGTCTGACGACTGTTAGACGCCGACGCAGGCGGCGGCTAAAAAGGAGGAGTTAGCCGTCGAGCGACCGGAGAGGACAGCCTCGCCCTTCCCCGACGTCAGCCCCGCAGCCAGTCGGGCCCGGGGGCAGGGGAGAGCGGAAAAGATTCGTATCAATTCTGAATAATTCTGTGTAACTTTACACAACAAAAACCGCCCGCCCATGTGCACCTTCGACCGCAACCAACCGCGCCCCCTGCCGCCCGGCGAGATCGACCCCGAAGTCCTGACCAAGTGGTTCCACGATGCCCTTGGCGTCCTGCGGGTCGACGATATGCTCAAGCGATGCCTCTGGAACCGCGACATAAGCGAAATCCAGCAATTCCTCATTCGCAGCCGCCAGGAATTGATGCACTACCGCATCTATGAAGCCCCATTCGACCCCAAAAGAGTGCGGCGCACGGTGCTCGGGATTGCATCGTTCCTCCACAAGCGCATCGAACGCTGGCCCGGCTGGATCCCGGAAATGGTGCTCGCCGACATCGTGCTGGACGAAGAGCAATACGCCGCCCTCCGCGAAGGCTTTTTCCCCGGCTGGGACTGCCGCTACGCCACCTATTGCTACAACGGCAACCTGTTCCTCTACCGCTCCGGCAACATCCTGATGAAATTCCGCTACACCCGTCGCCCCGACGGCCTCTACCACATGACCAGCTGCTACCGCACCGCCAAACTATCCGACCCCCGCATGCTGGACGAAACGCTCCGCTGCGGCCCCTGGAGAGTTCCCCTGATCAACCGCGAAGAGCGCTCCCGCCGTTAAGCTGGTTATCCGAAAACAAAAAAATACAGGGAATCCCGAAGGTTCCCTGCAAGGAGGCGCACCGCAGTGCCCTCTAACTTACTCGAAGCTGATGCAAAGGTAATGATTATTCTTCAGTTATATGTAAAACCGGACCACTATTTTGACGTAAATGAATAAGTTATCGTTCCCTTTTCTTTCTCAGGTGCATCAAAATTAATTGAGAAGTTGGTTTTTAGCGCCGACTCTTTACATAGGTCAATGATATCCTCGTCTGTTATTGTTGAAGCGGGATTAATGGAGACGGCGATTACAGTTCCTACTCTTTTCATCGTTACATCGATCACAACAACCCCAGCTGGGCCAGTTGTGACCTTTGGCAAATAGGTGGTTCCGATGACATATCGGTTCTCTACCTTAACTTTAGCGGAAACAGATACTCGGCCATAAGCGGACGCCGCCGCCGTTGCAGTTGTCTTAGGTGCCTTATACGCAGACGACGTAACGTTTGCCTTTGCCGCCGTGCCAGCCTGGGACTGACTGCGGGAGAGACGGTCCACAGATCCCGCCAAAGAAGAAACTTTTGACTCCAGGTTGGAGACCAATCTGGATAGGTCGTTAAACTGCTTCTTGGTGACAGCCGGGGCCGCGGCCTTGCCCGAAGGCATCTCAACAACGCCTATCGAATCCAGCCGGGCCGTCAGTTGATCGACCGTCGCGCTCAACTGCGACAATTCCGTCTTAGTGGTTTCCGTGCGGTACACATTGAGCCCGAGGATAGCGACGAGAATAATCGCCAGGCCCTTGAATAATCCGTTGTTGTTATTCTCTTCCATTTTTGAATAGATAACCGTTTTCCTGGTAAATACAAAAATAGTAAAATAACCGACTTTTTCGAATCCTTTAACACTTTTTAACAAAATCCGTTTGGCGGTCTTCAAGATTCGCCATATCTTTGCTATCGAAACAAGGTGCAAATAATTGATAATTAAATATTTAAATACAATTATATGATATGGTACTTGATGGCCAAACCAATAAAGTATTCCTCGCTCAAGGACTAAGGGGATACTCGGAATTCGTCATCGGAATCATTCAGGCGCTCAATGCCGAAGGGATCGATTTCGCCTGGCTCCCTAGGACGGAACGCACGGAGCATATCTGGGCACGGGACTATATGCCCATCCAGTTGGAGAAGGACCTGTTCCTGCAGTACGAATACAGGCCGGACTACCTTCAGGGATACCCGCGTTACATTCCAGATTATAAGAAGATCTGTAGGGACTTGGGACTGAACTGCATCTCCACGAACATCGTTCTTGACGGGGGCAATGTCATCAAGTGTGGAAACAAGGTCATCATGACCGACAAAATCTTCAAAGAGAATCCGCAGTATGGTATGTCGGAACTCCTGGATGCTTTGGAAAACCTGTTCTTTGCAGAGGTGGTGGTAATTCCCTGGGACCGATATGAGATGTATGGCCACGCCGATGGTATGGTGCGTTTCATCGGAGGGAATCGCGTCCTTCTGAACAACTATGTCAATATCGACCCGAGTCTTCATAAACGACTGCTGGACGCTCTTTCCGGCCATTTTGAAGTGACGGAACTGAACTACCACGCGGGCAGGCCAAGCCCGATTGCCTGGGCCTTCCTGAACTTCCTTCAAGTAAAAGATTGTATATTTGTTCCCTGGATACCGATTATAGAGCACCACGAAGCACAATCCCAGATCCAACAGGCATTTCCGGACTACAAGATCCGCTTTGTCGCCGGAGCCGAAGAACTCATCCGTGAAGGCGGTGCCGTGAATTGCGTAACCTGGAACATCCTGGCCGACGAACATGAACGGCCGCAAGAAGATGCATAAACCAAAACGATATGGAAACCATTGACATCAAAGAGCCGCTCCTTACTTGCCTGGGCAAATTCTCGGGCGCCGAAGGTGAAACGGTTGAAGATAGAGAAAAGAGCCTTGAGGAGCCTTTCAGGGCTATCGCAACCAAACTCATTCACGGAGGGTATTTTGCCGTATCAGACAAAGATGGCGTCAAATACAGGATTTATATTCATTCCGTTGAGTTCTATTATCACGAGGAAGAAGAAGGGGATTCACGGGTGTGCGACTGGATCATGTACCATCGAAACCCCTTATACGGTAAAAAAAAGGAGGCGTTCCCGACGGGTTCTCTATACCCGCACTATTCCGGGATAGACATCACTTTCGAAGATCAGCAGGACAAGGCGGAAAAAGTTCGTTATCGCGCCTCTGCTTTGATTCGTTCATTCCAAGTAACCACGGGGGATAATGAAAATATGGTCGATTTTGAGCGCCCTAAGCATATTGTCTCTGGTAGCGAGGACGTGGAGTACTATCCGACTCATCTCCCAGAGTACTTTTTAAACAAGACTCAGCTACCGGCGATTCATATCGAATGGGTCCCTAAGGATCCTTGCGTTGGCAAGGTTTACGTCGGCAGAAGAATCAATGTCTTTAAGTATAAATACTTTAAGGATGAGAAGGGGAGAGCCCATGTAAAAAAAATGGAAGGAGTCCCCGATTTGAGAAAATGGGCCTTCTGCAAAGAAGAGATAACGGTCCAATTGGATAAGCAAGAGCCGTTTACGTTTGAATAGTAGCATTATTTACCACCAACCCCAAGCACACGCCCATGAGACACCTTCCCCTCCTGATCGCCATCGTCCTTCTCCTCACCTCCTGCTCCGCCACCTATCGGGCCCGGACGCTCGAGAGCGACACCTTGTCCTACATCAACATGACCCACGAGGAACTGGTCGATCTGCTGGGCGCCCCGCTCCGGGAGGTCAACGACGGCGGCGAAGGCTACATTCTCGTCTTCTCCGGCGAGGGCGTTTCCTCCTCCCGCCTGGGCAAATTCGGCGGCTCCGCCCCCGAACTCCAATGCTTCATGGACAAGAACGGCTACTGCTACGACGTGCTCACCTCCAACACCCAATCCAAAGCCGTCAGCACCGCCAAAAACATCGGCCTGATCCTCCTCCTCGGCCTCCTCTTCAGCATATAGTCTTCCGCCACCGTTGCCGCCCCGCCCCTTGCAGAATCCAGAAAGATTCTTAACTTTGCACTGAACAATACTGCACACCGTGGTACTTCGAGTCCACAACGCGATATAGGAGGTCGTACCTATGTCGCGTTGTGCGTTTATGGGGGCGGCAGTAGTGTGCTGAATGGATAAACTATATGGCTGGTAATTAACACCTTACATTAAGCTAAACTCAAACGTTATGAAAACACAACCGACATCCACCCTGGTCTCCGGCTACCACCCGGACCACCGGCTCCCCGGGACCCTCGAGGAGCCGAAGATCGCCCGTCCGTCCAAAGTGACGATCGGACGATACGTAGACATTTTGTACGACAAATGGTTCAAGATCATTCTCGGCGCCGAAGGCAACAAGGACGTCCTGATGGATATCCTTCGGGAGTTGATCCCGGAGCGGGAGATCGTGGACATAACATACGGAACAAAGAAGCGCCGGAAGGTCAATCCCTTCCTCGATGGACATGACTCGTTCTTTGACGTGGAATGTCAGGATGCTGACGGCACAAGGTTCGTCGTGGAGATGCAGAAGGAGGAGCAGGTCAACTTCGCCGACAGGGTCTTGTTCTATTCCACCTTTCCACTTCAGGAGCAGGTGGAGGCGGAAAAGAAGGAGGACCGGAGGAAGCGCCGCAGTCACGATGCGCAGTATTGCTATGCCCCCGTGTATGTGATCAGTTTCTTGAATTTCTCAAGACATACGGACACGGACCAGATTTTATTTAGATATGACTTGCGGGAGCGCTCGAGCAACGAGTTGATGACAGACCGGATCAATTTCATCTTCCTGGAAATGAAAAATTTCCGAAAGGAGGATGTGCAACCGGAAGACAGTTTCGTCGAAAAGATATCCTTCGCGTTCACGCACATGGGCTCGCTGACGGAGCGCCCTGCGGCGCTGATGGAAGAGGTCTTCCGGCGTTTGTTCGAGGCTTGCGAAGTTCGCTCGCTCCCCAAAGAGAAACAACAGAAATACCAAAGAAATATGACAACAAAAAGAGATTATGAAAACATCCTCTACACGGCGGAACTCCGCGGCGAGAAGAGAGGGGTCGAGAAGGGGATCGAGATAGGGATCGAGAAGGAAGTTCGGCGAATGGCGTCTGAGATGAAGGAAGAAGGCGTTTCTATGGCAATTATCTGCCGTGTGAGCAAGCTTTCGCCGGAGGAGGTCCGGATGCTATGAGAAACGGCGGGAGGTACATTGACGGTCCAGTCCCAGGCACTCGCTGGCTTGTCCGGTTTTCCTTTTGTGGAAGGAAAGAAAGGAGCGGCCGGCGGCGCTGATGGAAGAAGTCTTTCGGCGTTTGTTCGAGGCCTGCGAAGTTCGCTCGCTCCCCAATGAGAAACAACAGAAATACCAAAGAAATATGACAACGAAAAGAGATTATGAAAACATCCTCTACACGGCAGAACTCCGCGGCGAGAAGAGAGGCCGCGAAGAAGGTATGGATAAAACAAAGATGGTCATTTTGAAAAAGATGACGGACGAGAACGCTGATCCTTCATTGATCAAAATGGTCTCCGAGTTATCTCGAGATGAAATTCTGGATGAAAACAGGCGGCAATAATGAAGCCGAAGGACAACAACAATTCTAAAAGAAATATGACAATGAAAAGAGATTGGGAGAACATTCTCCACATGGCGAAACTTCGCGGCGAAAGGATAGCCCGTGAAAAAGGTTATACAGATGTTTATGCAGAAGCCTTTGCAGAAGGCTTTGTGGAAGGTCTTGAAGAGGTAAGAGAACGGTTAGTTCCAGTGCTTTTGAGCCTCGGGGTCCCAGAGCGTATTATTCAGGAAGCATTGGAGAAGTCGCTGGAGGATTACTAGGTGCGATGAAAGGAATGTAAGGGATGGCTTATTCCTTTCGTCGCAGGGAAATGGCTGTTTTCCCAGGAAATGGTGCGACGAAAGGAAAGGGGACCGCTTTCCGTTCCTTTCGTGGAAGGAAAGAAAATGTTATCTTTGGGCCGAAAGATTGACAAAGATATGGAGACTCGAAAGGAACTGGCGGCGGAGAAGAAACGCTGCAATTCGCATAACTGCGCGCAGGCGGTGGTCTGTACCTATTGTGACTTGGTCGTGCTGCCGGAAGAGACGGC
>JAEEGI010002158.1_pt1 | contig 48630 bp, 42 predicted proteins | sample 8958751 | NCBI WGS metagenome assembly JAEEGI01 (sample SAMN16246545, study PRJNA631951) | gut metagenome | biome: gut microbiome; feature: rumen; material: KS-attached | host: Bos | place: Iran: Karaj | collected 2018-10
ACTCATGGAGAACCGATCGATGTTCGATATGTCTGCAGCTCAAAGGTTGGAGAGGATATCTTTTGACAAACCTCTTGTCAAGGATGCCTATGACAAACTGGGTGTCGAGGAAGTAAGAGCAATGAATTACCGTGTCTCCAATATCAAGCGGGCAATCATAGTAAAAAGCAAGATGGCAGATGATGTCAAAATTGTAAAGATGGTCAATGCCTCTCTTGCCAAGCAGACAGCTGTCCCAGCCAAGAAAGTAAAAGAACTGCTGCAAGGAATTTATGATGAACTGGGCATCTGCAGTACAGCGAAGGCAACAGATTTGAAAAACTGGTATGACATCAAGAGGTCCTCTGTTCGAATCGATGGAATAACTACGTCTTGTGTCACGATAATCCGCCCGTTGATAAACATCGGCATATAGCCGCTAACAGGACAAGAAATCGTGTAAAAAGCATCAAACAGACAAAAACATCGTGCAGAAAACATCTATCAGGACATTTTTGCATGTCGAAATGTGTCTACCAGGACAAAAAGATACCCTGAAATCTGCTTTCAGGGTATAAATAATGCGATGAATAGTCTTTCTCAGACAAGCGGTAGGCAGGTTAATTCTGGAAGGGACGCACGGCGAACTCGTTGTTACGGATGTTGCCGTCTATGTCGTGTACTCCGCTGCTAGCGAAGTAGAAGTAGAAGTACCATGCGTAGTCACTGTCGTGCTCCGTGGAGGACCAGTAGTCGCCGAGAGAACTGTCCTGCGCAGGCAGGAACAGGAAACCTCGGTCCGCCTTGATTACGACGCCCTGCTGGCCGTGAACCGTCAGCCAGGTATAGGAACAATAACTGGAATTGTTGATCAACTCAAACTGATCTTTTGTCGGCAGCGATACGCCCAAAGCATTGGCATCATCAAAGGTATAGAGCGTACCGAGTTGCTCCGGCACCGTGCACCCATAGTTGCAGGTGTACCATTTGCCCATGGTTGTTTCGGACTCCCAAGGTGTACCCGCATCAAGAATGTGTTTTAATTCATAGTAGATTCCGCTACCCACCGACTGCCATTTGGTGTTTCCATTGGCCGGTAGTTTCACGGCACTGTGGCTGGCGATAGTCTTGCCGCTGACAAAGTAGTCGAAGCGGGTATTGTCGGAGGTCTTTGTCTTGGCGAAATAGTAGGCATTGGCTTCTACTGTTGAGCTGCCGTCCCCGACATAGGAATGGTAATCCCCATTCAGCTTTCCAGTAAACAAATAACCCTTCAGGTCGGTTCCGTTGTCATAGGCATAACCCAGCATATCATTCCCGGCAACTTTATCGGAAGTTTCTACCACGTTCCCGTCTTTATCGATGGATGCTACGCCTACAGGAATCACTGCATCTGTGCCCAGCGCATAGTCGCCGTCGGTGGCGGATTCGTCCTCAATAAAGAACTGCACATAGCCATCGGGAATCGACATGTTAAATGCCCCGCTAACCATGCCATTTATGACGGTGTAATCCAGTGTCGCTGTCAGATAGTAGGCATAGTAGGTTGTGCTGAACACGAAACTGGTTCCGTCGGCAGATACCGTCGCGTTGCTGCCGAAGGGCAAGAAAACCGCACGCATCGTACCGGTATCTCCATCCTTCAGACCAAGGGCGCCATCGGTTTGTGTCGCGCCATTGTATTCTGCGCTTGCCCATGAAGCACCATTGTAGGTCATCTTCAGGTATTTGGGCGCAGCGACATTATTGAAGAAAACGAAGATAGTATCCCCTTCTTCCCAACCTGTCTTCACCGCTTTTGTGGCATCCGGATGATTGGCAGTAAGATTGAACGTGACGGGGGGCTGTTGTACGATTTCATTCTCCGGAAGCAGGTTCTCTTCACCACAGGATGCAAGAACGGCTACGGCTGTCATCAGCATAATCAGATACTTTTTCATACTCGTGTCCTCCTTCTACCATTCTTCTTCATTCCTGCTGAACCCGTTGTAAGATGGATTGCCGTATGTATCAATAGGGTCGCTCTGGCAAATAATCCCCTCGAATCGCAACGATATTGCTTCCGTCCAGGGTGATTCGTAATGCAACTTGTTTCTTTCCATAAGGTGGTGATTTTAATCGACTTTTAAAGATACTCATTTACAGGCAATCAAACAAAGAAAACTTCGGTATTGGCTATTATACTGGAATATATCATACTTTCGTCTATGCACATCCCTTAAATCAACCCCCTTAGCCTTTCCTCGGGAAAAGCATGCTTTCGCTCTTAGTATAGTATGACACTTCGCAATATCCTATTTCTATTTCGCGTGCAGCAGGCTGTCCAGCTGCCGGGCGAAGGAGAGGTGCACGGCTACGGAATCAATCTCAATATCCGGCTTTACAAAATCCAAGGGATTCAATACCTCCTCTTCTATTTCATCGGCAGCTCCCATGTCATCCGTAAATGCCATCACTTCCTTTTCCGGAATACCGATGAGGCGCATGTTGTTCCGGTTTTCCATGCGGATGTTGGCTATATAGAGACTGAGCTCTCTCCTTATATTATGGAAGCTCTTCAAGTCCGCTCTCGCCGTTTCATTCCGCAGAAGCCGCTCAACATACGTGTTTCCCGGATAATCACTCGGATGGGCCATTATATTGTTCTTTGCCTCACTGATTTCACTGATTGCCGTGAAGAAAGTTTCCTCAAGCGTGTTCATGGCAGAGAAACACCATCCCACATGGTCAATGAATTGAAAATTCCCCATGTTTTTCCAGGTATCGATATGGCTGCTGAAAATCGATTCTGCGGTTTTGTCGTGGGTAATAATGGGAAGAGAATAGACTTCCACCAACGCATCGTCAATGGGGCCATCGTCCATTTGGGCAACCGTTTCGATAGGGAGACTCAAGAGCCAGGTGGCGATACTGTCTTTGTACGCATATTGTTTCTCGATTAATTCCAGGTCGCGCGCAAACTGCTCGATGCTGCCCATCACCATCAGTGCCGTGAGCTTGCGTTCTTGTTTCTGCTTGACGCGGTTGATGACCCCGGTCGTGCCGAAGGTCAGAATGATGGAAAGTGTTGTTGCGGCGAAGGCGACCAGCAGGTCCTTCAGCCAGGTCGGGGATTTCTTTTGGGATGCCATAGGGAGTTCTGGTTTTAATCAACCAAATATACGCTTTTTCGATGATATACCCAATTCCATGAAATCCAACCGAATGTGTCACAAGCGCACAGACACACACCCGAATCAACCCCCTCCAACTTTCTGTGGGAAAAGCATGCTTTGGCTCTTACCTACTAATGAGATTTCGCAGTAAAGCATTCTTTTTCAATTACTAAGAGCGGAGTCCCAGTACACAAAACCCATTTCCAAAATCCGAGAAAATCAGTTTCAGAGCCGTTCTCCATTTTCGGAGGGCGGCTCTTGCTGTATATGTTCAACCCTTTATACCCTAACTGCTTATGCAACAATCCACTTTTGCAACGCTCAATGCCGTCAACTGCAACGAGCACACCGAGAAGAAGGGCAACCTTACCTACCTCTCCTGGGCATGGGCTTGGCAGATTGTCAAGTCCCACTTCCCTGAAGCCTTCTACACCATCTACGAAAGTACTGATGGCTGGAACTACTTTACTGATGGAAAAACCTGCTGGGTGAAAGTCGGTGTCACCATCCAGAATTTGGAACACATCGAGTATCTCCCTGTCATGGATGCACGAAACCAATCCATCCTCCTCAGTAATGTCAAGAGTACCGACATCAACAAGGCTATCCAACGAGCACTTACCAAAGCTTGTGCACGACATGGTCTTGGACTCTACATCTATGCCGGTGAAGATTTTCCGGATGCTGAACCAAGACAGATCAGTCCTGTCCGGCAGCTTCCTGCACCAAGAGAACAACAACCCTCTCCAGTAGCTGCACAGCCCTCATGGAGACAGAACCGCAACCAGTATTTCGCTGGAAAGTAGGCCAACTACTCTTTACTACCCATTTTTAACCCTTTTACACAATTCTTTATGGAAAGAACCCCAATGTCACAGCCTGCAACCGCATTGTTGCCGCTGTATGTCCAACCTGTCGGGGAGCAAACAGACAATCTCCCTGTACCTGTCCAGCATTCCTCCTCGGATCTGGAACCTGCCACACTTCCTTTCATTGAGGCCAATACCAAGCCTGTATCCTGTGAACACCTACAGAAAGACTGCATCATCCCTGTTTTCAGCAAGGACAACGAAGTGACCATCTCCCACCAGAGTTTCATCGCTGCAATTCAGGAAGCAGCTTATCGTGTATTTCCTTTCGACACGATCAGCACACCTTCCATCCGTGTCAGCCACATCGTCAAGGGGCGTATCCCCGAAGCCATCCACAAACCAGTCTCTCAACTGCTGGAGAGTGACAAGACCATCTACTATGAACGCATGATGTTCTGCTTCGACATTCCCACCATCCATCAGGATATTGCAGGATGCAGGCTCAATCTCACCATCGGAGGAGTCCGTGCTTACAATGAGCAGAATCTCTATGCCAAGAAGTCTCCTGAGAAGTTCAAGATCTTCATCGGATTCAAGAATCTGGTATGCTGCAACCTCTGTGTATCCACGGACGGATATATGTCTGCTCTCCGTGTGATGGACACTACTGCCCTTGTCAATGCTGCAGAGGGACTGTTCCGCAGTTATGCAATGGAGCAGCATCTTGCACTCATGAATGCCTATCAGGGCTGTATGCTCTCAGAAAAGCAGTTTGCACAGTTCCTGGGTCGTTGCAGGATGTACCAGTATCTCTCCAATAGGGAGAAGAAACAGCTTCCTGAAATGCTCATGACGGATACCCAGATCGGATTGGTCACACGTTCCTACTATGAGGACGAACATTTTGGCAAGGATGGTGATGCCATTTCCCTCTGGAAGGTATTCAATCTTCTTACTGGAGCCAACAAGTCCTCCTACATTGACAACTTCCTTGACAGGGCCAGCAATGCCACAGACATCACAACCGGTCTGGCAAGAGCCCTCAGGGGAGATTCTTCCTATTCCTGGTTCATCCAATAGAACTCAGGTTCTCTCCATAACCTTCCCGCAATATGCCCTCGGCTTCTGTTACTATGAGGTTGGGGGCATATTGCATATATAACCATCGTATAATCATGAACAATTGTGATGAAATTCCTGCCCATCTCACAGGCCTGAATCCACAACAGCTGGATGCGATCAGATGCCATGAGAAGATCGTCTTTGTCAATGCAGGACCGGGAACTGGCAAGACAACCCTGCTGGTCTCAAAACTGATTGACCATCTCATTACTTCCCATACTCCACAGATAATCGTGGCACTATCCTACACCAATACCGCTGCCCGTCAGATTGGAGAACGCTTCTATCGTCAATTGGGACAGTCCTTCATTCCTTTTGATTTCTTCAACGGTACGATCCATTCCTTCTGTTTTCGTATGATGAAGTCTTACTATGAGAGTATAGGCAAACCGTTTGACTATACCATACTGGATGATGAAGAGCTGGCTGAACTGTCCAGAGAAGTACAGGAACAGTCAGGAGACCTCTCCCAGTATAAGCGGCAGCTCAAACTCATATCCGTGGAGGACATCCTGAATCTTTATCTGGAGATGCTGGAGAAGGACATGTTATATCGGGATTATATGAAAGAGCAGGCAACCTTCATGGCCATAGACGAGGCACAGGATCTTTCTGCTGCCAACTATGAGATTCTGGATCGGATGCTCGACTTAATCCCGGACTTGAAACTGTTTCTGGTTGGTGATCCCCGTCAGAACATCTTTGAATTCAATGGAGGATCCTACAGGAATCTGGATTCTTTCCTATCCAAACACCGCCATCAGGTACGGAACCTTACTATTACTTACAGGTGTGGGCAGAAGATAGCTGACTATGTGAACACCTTCCAGTTCACGGACTGTGAGAACCATCCGCTCCAATCCCAAAGTAAAGAAGAAGGGATCCTGACAGTAAGACAAGCCAGTGATGAACAATCCGAAGCAAGGGAAGTAATAGACAGTATCAAGCAAATGGGACGTCTAGAGGACTGTGCCGTACTGAGCAACAATCTCAAGTATTTGGAAACCCTGATTCGGGAGTTGAAACATGAACAGATCCCCTATAAGGTTTTTGGAGAGAGGAAACTTGTCAAGCGGCATATCCGATTCCTGAACCATATCCTCCGTATCCTTGACAATGAGAATCCATACAGCATCAGCAAGATTGCACAGTATGCAGGGCTGGATATCATGCAGGATGGCAAGAAACGAAAGAGTCTGTTCTTTACTACGGAACTTGGACAGTTGATCCTATCAGTCAGGGATGATTGTGCAACATTGGGGTTTACTGACCTGATGAACTGTGTCCTTGAACGGATCTTGAGGGATCCTGAGGATGATGAAGCCATTTCGCAGGACTATGATGCATTACTGTTACTTTCCATGCAGTATCAGACCATCTCAGACTATCTGATGGCCTTTGCATCGGACAAAGAGACTTTCGCTGCCTTCTACCGTAAGGACTACGAGGATTGCGAGATACCTTCGGATGGAGAATATCTCACGCTGTCTACCATCCACTCTGCAAAGGGGCTTGAATGGGATACCGTCTATGTGATGGGACTCTGCGAAGGAAACTTTCCCAATCCCTATTTCTGCAAGGATATGCCAGACTCAGGGAAGGAAGAGTTCTTCAACAACGAATGGAAGAAGATGTATGTTGCAGCGACAAGGGCCAAACGGTCGTTGATACTGACATACTCGTCGACTATCAAGCGGAAGGGATACTCCTTCAAGAAGCAGGAATCACGTTTCATATCCAATATCTGAAGCCTTATGGAAACTGTCAGGAACAGTCTGGACGCAATTCGGTTGTTTTATCCCGTCATCTACGATCTGGACCATGAAGAAGCATGGGTAATCTTTCTCACTGCCTGTAATAAAGTGATTTCGATGGAAATGCTTTCGAAAGGCACACTCACCCAGACATCCATTGACAGCAGGACGATATTGAGGCTGGCATTACTCCACAATGCCTCCTCAATCATCCTGTGCCACAACCATCCTTCCGGCAATGAACAGCCCAGCAGGGCTGATATAGGCCTTACAGACAATCTAAGGAAGGCTTGTAAACTAATTGACATCCTGCTGATAGACCACATCATTGTTGGTCAGAATCGGTACTACAGTTTTGCTGAGGATGGAGCATTTCCAGTTAGGAAGTAACTATCGAAAAACAATACCCCACCTGCACTTATGAATGGATTCTTTTACTAACTTTGTGAAATTCATAATGATTAGCAACTTAACAGTCCATAACTCATGAAAAGAATCCTCCTACTGGTGGGGGCTTTGTTCTTCCTGGCATCCTGTACTTCCGAACTCGATCAGATGATCAATGGATCAAGATCTGATAAAGCAAGACAAACAACCGTTTTCCAAGCTTCCGTAGAGGGTTGTAGCTTGCCCGAGACAAAGGTCTATGCGGACGAAAACATGAAGGTGTTGTGGAACGAAGGAGACCAGATCACGATTTTCAACAAGATCACGTATAACCACGGATTTGAATTTGACGGGGAAGATGGGGATACGGCTGGTGGCTTCATTCAGTTCACGGAGGTTTCTTCGTTTTCAACCTGGGCGGACTTGCCATACGTGTATGCGGTGTATCCTTACAATGCAAAGACGAAGATTAACAATAGCGGCGTGATGACTGTGACGCTTCCGTCAGAGCAGACATATAAAGAAAAATCATTCGGCATCGGAGCGAACACGATGGTGGCCATTACGGACGGATCCTTCTTGGCATTCAAGAATGTGGGAGGCTATTTGAGCCTGCGATTGTATGGTGACAACATCTCTGTGAGCAGAATAACGATTAAAGGCAACAACGGAGAGAAGATAGCGGGAAAAGCAAGCATAGACATTCCGTTTGGCGGCACGCCTACTGTGACGATGGATGAGTCTGCCACGGATGAGGTATCCATCGTTTGTGATCCGGCAGTAAAGATTGGCGAGGATGCGAGTAACTACACGGACTTCTGGTTTGTGATTCCGCCGGTGACTTTTGAGCAGGGCTTCACGATTACGGTTACTGACGACAAGGGCGTTGTGTTCGAGAAGGCAACCTCGAAAAGCTTTACTGTAAGTCGCAACACTCTCGACTGGATGAGTGCGCTGAAAGTGGTACCTAATTATGACAATGCCATTGTTCCTTTCGAGGATGCCAATTTCAAGGCCTATTGTGTAGAGAATTTCGATAATGATGGTGACGGAGAAATATCTTTCATCGAAGCAATGGATATCACCGACATCCATTGCGATTATAACAATTACTATTCTCTCGAGGGGATAGAGTATTTTCAAAATCTTGTGGAATTGTCTTGCAGTTACAATCAATTGAGCATACTTGATGTCAGTAGATGCACGAATTTAACTGTACTAAACTGTGCAAATAATCAACTGACCAACCTCAACGTCAGTGGCTGTACAAAATTATTAGCGCTGAGCTGTGATGATAATCAATTGGCCAGTCTTGATGTCAGTAATTGTAAAGGATTAATCGAACTGGGTTGTACAAGAAACCAATTGACTAGCCTTGATTTTAGTGATTACATATCGTTAACACGATTATTGTGTTATTCCAATAATTTATCTAGTCTTATTGTTAAAAGATGCCTTGCTTTAACAGAACTAGTCTGCGACGATAATCAACTGACTAGCCTTGATGTCAGTGGTTGTTCAGAATTATCAGAACTAAGTTGTTCAAACAATCTATTGACCAGTCTTAATTTAAGTGGTTGTACGGCTTTAACAGGCTTGTGGTGTGATAATAACCAATTAGCAAGTCTAAATGTTAGTGGTTATACGGCTTTATCTTATTTAACAATAGATAACAACGGTCTATCAGAAATAGATGTCAGTGGTTGTACGGCATTGACTAACTTATACATGAATGATAATTCGTTGACATCCATTATTATCAATGGATGTACCGTTTTACAAGTAATAAGTTTTAATAATAGCACTACCCTGACTTCTCTTCATGCGAGAGATTGTAAACAATTAACAAGTTTGCAATGTCATGAGAATCAATTAAACAGCCTCGATGTTAGTGGTTGTACATCAATGGAACAATTGTATTGTTATAATAATAAACTTAACAACATTGATTTAAGTGGTTGTACGGCTTTAGCAACCCTGTATTGTCAAGAGAATCAACTGACTAACTTCGATGTCAGCGATTGTACAGCATTATCAAAACTATACTGTTATGGCAATCAACTGACCAGCCTCGATGTCAGTGATTGTACAGCATTATCAGAACTAGTCTGTGATCGTAATCAACTGACCAGCCTTGATGTAAGTTGTTGCACGGCTTTAGCAACCCTGGATTGTCAAGAGAATCAATTAACCAGCCTTGATGTAAGTAATAACTCCGTATTGTCCTGGTTGGTTTGCAATTATAATCCATCCCTTTTAGAGCTTAAGTTAAAAAAAGGACAAACTATAAACTTCCTCCTATATGATTCAAGTGTAACGACTATCACATACAAGGATTAAAGAAAACTCAACAATCATGATTTCGACCAATATCAACAAACAGGAGTATGAATCCCCTCGCACTAGAGTGATTGATTCCCACCTTCAAGGAATCTTGTGCGAATCCGTTCTTGAACCGATCGAAGAAGGTGGTGGACACGACTGGTAAATGCGAAAACTCGTTTATTTCGATATGAACAGACTCATTTCTTTTGTGGCGATGCTTCTTCTTATAGCATCATGCACATCGGAGATTGATCAGGTAAACAGCCATTCACGAGGAAAGCCATCCGACGAAAAAACAGTATTCTTTGCTTCGACGGAGAACACTTCTTCTCCTGAGACAAAGGTATACGCGGATGAGAATCTTAAAGTCCTGTGGAATGCTGATGATCGGATTTCAATCTTCGACTTTACCACTTACAACTCCCAGTTTGCATTTACCGGAGATGATGGGGATACAGCTGGGGGATTCGAAGAGATTCCCGCAAGTGGATACATTACGGGCGATGATGTCAGTTATGCCTATGCTGTATATCCTTACAACAAAGCTACCAAACTCAGAAGGAGCGGTGTTCTGACAATGACGCTTCCTGCCGAACAGTATTACAAGGAGAATTCATTCGGCATCGGTGCCAACACGATGGTAGCCGTGACGGAAGACAATTTTCTAGCCTTCAAGAATGTCGGCGGATATCTCTCCCTTAGGCTATATGGCGATGATGTAGCGGTTAGTCAGATTACCTTGCAGGGTAATAATGGAGAAAAAATTGCGGGCAAAGCGGCTATCACGATCTCGCTCGGTGGAGTTCCCTCCATTGTCATGGATGAAGAAACCGCAAAGGACGCCATTTCTATTATCTGCAACCCGCCTGTTACGGTAGGAACCAGCAGCAGTGATTACACCAATTTCTGGTTTGTGATCCCGCCAACTACTTTTGCAGGAGGGTTCACTATAACGGTTGTCGATGCGCAGGGAAAAATGTTTGTGAAGTCTACCACAAAAGCTTTCACCATTTCGCGCAACCAACTTGACTGGATGAATCCCCTGAAAGTGATTTGCGTGAACCCGGAGAATATCAACGGGAACGGTAATTTTGAAGGCTATAATCAAGAAGATTATGTTTGGGAATAAACGAACCTCAGTAAAGCCCGCACTCCAAATAGGAGGCTGGCTTCTTCTTGTACTATTGTCGATCGCTCCGTTCGGTTGTTCGGAAATGATGCAAAAGTCAGACTTGGATGGTACGATCGTCAGAACCTACCTTGCGGTCTTCTCTCCTGTTACAAAAACGGCTGTTTCCTCTGAGGGAGATGTTTCATGGTCAGCGGGAGATCAGGTCTGGTATTATAGCCAGGATGGCGGACAAGTGCTTTCATATACAGTTGCGCAAGATGCCGTTTCAGCTGATTTGACACTGACACTTGCAGCCCAAGCAACATATTTGACTGCCATCTATGGTACTTCTGGTATTACTGGCTATTCTAAAGATGCAATAACGCTGGCAAACGTTGTCAAGGCCGAACAAGCAGGATCATTTATCGATGGCCATGTGGCTGTTGCCAGAACGACTCAAGTTAATGCGACATCGCTCGATTTCTACAATCTCGTAAGTTTCGTCACTTTCTCCACAAACAGGACGGACATAGCTTACGTCGTCTTCTCCTCCAACGATGATACACCGCTCCACGCCAATGGCGCTGTCAGTGTTCAGTATTCTGAAGGTATCCCTACAGCATCCTTCGGCTCAAATCCGGAAAACAGCATCAAGGTCAATCTCAACGGTGCGGGACTGTACTTTATCGCCACGCTACCCTCTACCCTTCAGAATGGGTTTACATTGTCGTGTTACAATGCAAACGACAAACTAATCGGAACGGCTACCGGCAACAATGTGCTTTCCATCAAACGGACTACAATCGCACGGCTTGGCATTATTGACAGCCGCCTTGTTGATCCGAATGGTATTAATCTGAGTGGTTATGGCCCGGATACAAATTGGGATGGAACCCAGAATTCTGGAGCGAACATTATCAACAGTAAGTATGGGGAAGATTACAATTGGGACACCAACGGTGATTCCAATGCGAACCTGAATAAGGACGGCTATAACAAGGATTCAAACTGGGACTCCAACAGCAACAGCAACGCCAATGTTGGAAAAGGCGGCTATAACGGAGATTCCAACTGGGATTCCAATACCAACACGGGAGGAAACCTCAGTATCAATGGATATGGAAACGATAGCAACTGGAACTAGCATAAAACAAGATAAGGCATTATAAATCAGATAATAATAAAATATCAAATACTATGAATTCTTTCACCAAACACACCTTTGCAATTGCCGCATTCATGGTTATTGCCGCAGCATGCAGCATGTTGGACAATCCTCTCGAAGACGATAGTCTGCAGAATGGCAAACATGTCAGTAAAATGGTTTTTAAGGGCGCTGTCGCTGGATATGAAGGCACGACTCTTCGGGATGCTAATACCAAGGGAACAGAAGCCTGGTCCGATGGAGACCTAGTGTACATTGCTTTTTACAACGGCACTGCCATTATCCCTGGCACAGCAGTTTATTCTGCTACTGACGGCTGGTCAGTTTCCTACGATGGCGATTTAGCAGAAGGCTCATCCCAGAAATGCGAAGTCCGTTATTTCGTAAATACCACTTTTGCAAATGAGAATCTGGTAACGCTTAATATCAATACGGAAATCTACGAGGATATTGCCGGATCTTTCGACTACAATGATGGCATGGTCACGGTTTCTGCTTCCTTGACTCCCAAGGTAGGACGTATCCGTTTTACGGGCAATGCTGGAGACAAGATCTATGTTACTGGAATCACCACGAATACGACCTTCTCACCTGCGAATAATAATTTTTCTACTACGGCGGCCATGATTCCGCTTGATGTTGAAGCATCTGGAAGCACGCCATATGTCTATGGCTTCTTTACATATGAAGATCGGAAAATCGGTCTTGTTGGTAGCGACTTTGCGTTCACTCGGACTTGCGGATCGTCTGTTTTCCAAACAGGAGAATCCGGTTATATGAAGATTCCATCAAAATCATCCCATAATAACTGGAAAACAGGACTGACTATTACGGTTAACGGCGTAGATTTCAAAATGTTGCCCGTCGCTGGTTTTTCTGGAGGATTCTTTTTGCTGGCAGAAACAGAAACGACAAACACACAAATTAAGGCCGTTACTGGTAGCAGTATTAATGCAAATACGTACCCTTCTTCTACTGATTGGAGTAATTGGAATTCATTCGTAACTAATCTCAATTATAAGACTTCTTTAAAGTTTTATATCCCTTCCAAAGAAGAATGGCAATTTGCTGCCGCTGGTGGATCTTTGAGCCAAGGATACACATATTCTGGGAGTAATACCCCTGGCGATGTCGCTTGGTATGCCGGAAATTCCGGTGGTCAATCTCACGAAGTTAAACAACTTGCTCCTAATGAATTGGGGTTTTACGATATGAGTGGAAATGTAGGGGAATGGACATCAACAACTACTTCTGGTAATAGTTATAAAAAATATATTATGGGTGGGAACTATAGTAGTGCAGAGAGCGGCTTAATTTCCTCCACAGACGAATATTTTACTTATTATAATAATAATAATGTGTGGGGGCTTCGTCTCGCGCTGAAATGTGAATAGTTTTATCGTCGAAGTATTATTTAAAGTCTTTCACCTCGGCCAACCACCGGGGTGAATTCTTTTACTGAGCATGCTGAACGTTATTCCGAAAAAGATTGCTAACTTTGAAAAAAAGAAGTTCACGGGCATTGCAACCCATATTGACATATAGTTGACAGTTTGTGCCGTTATTTGTGGCCGTATGGTGATGATGACGGGATGGGACAAACCAAGTTTCCCTTATTAGGAAGTAATTTGCGAGGAGAGAGCTATGTATAAAACCAAATTATACCCCCTGATCTTTCCCCCTGATTATGGTTTAAGCGGATATAAAACCGTTTTAAAACACGTTGAAACTGCGACTTTTTTGCGACTGCCGATAAAAAGAAAAGCACCTACGTTTCCGTAAATGCTTGATAATCAGAGTGGAAACAACTGGATTCGAACCAGTGACCCCCTGCTTGTAAGGCAGGTGCTCTAAACCAGCTGAGCTATGCTTCCAGGTTTTAGCTTGTGGATAGCAAAGGTAGGAACTTTTTGAGAAACCGCAAAATTTAGATAAATTTGGGGAAAGAATAAAAGTGGCATCAACAATGAAGTTTTCTTTCCTTGTTTCTTTTGGGGTGGCATTGTGCCTGCTTGTCACGGCTTGCCAGCCCAGACAAATGTCAATCAATCCGGCTGTTGAATCGGCGATCGGTGGCTTGCAGCCGCTGGTGGATTCCTGCGGAATTCCGGTCTTCCAGTATTGCTATTTTTCGCCGGGGGGCAGCTTGCACGGGCTTGTGTGTGCCCAGGATACGGTGTTCGACATGCCGTTGCCGATCGGCGAGGAGAGTATTTTCCAGGCTGCTTCGCTGAGCAAGCCGTTGTTCGCTTATATCGTGATGCGGATGGTGGACCGAGGCGAAATTGATCTCGATAAGCCGATTGCCAGCTATACAGATATCGATCGTTTTGACGATAAAGAAATGGCCGGCCGGCTGACGCCGCGCATCGTGCTGTCGCACCAGACTGGTCTGCCAAACTGGGCGACCGGTCCTTCGTCGGATGAATGGCCGACAAGCAGAATCACGTTCAAATACCCCGTGGATTCTTGCTTCGCTTATTCGGGCGAGGGTTATGCCTTCCTGCAACGGGCCGTCGAGGCCATCCAAGGCGAACCGCTCGATGCGATAGCCCGTCGCGAGGTGTTCGAGCCCTTCGATATGCCCACTACATCCTATGCTTGGCAGCCTGCCTACGATTCGCTGGCGCTGCCTGGCTACAACCGCGACGGCGAGAACCGTGGCCAAGGCCGCCATCCCCGCGCCAATTGCGCTTATACGCTGCGTACCAATGCGATAGAATATTCGCACTTCCTGCAGCGTGGCCTGCTGGAGGGCGAAGGTCTTTCGGCCGCCTCACATAAGACAATGTTTGAACAGCAGGTTCACGCACAGCGGTATGCCGACGAACCGCGTGCCTGCGACTCTTCCGTGTTCTGGTGCCTGGGCTTCGGTGCCGTGAACGAGGATTATTACTGGCACTGGGGCGACAACGGCAACTTCAAGGCCCTTTGGCTCCTGCATCCTGCCACGAAGGAAGGGTTCGTGTATTTCTCCAACCGCGCGACCGGTCACGATCTGCTCGACCCGTTCCTGAAACAGCTCACCGGCGACGACCTACCCTTGAACGACTGGATTCGTAATTAATATGGTAGCCAAAGACGAAAAACGCGAGATCTGGCTCGACTGGCTGCGGGTGACTGCCTGCTTCATGGTCATGGCCACGCACAGCTGCGAACCCTTCTACCTGGGAGGGGAAGGCTCGCTTATCCTGACGAAAGCCGATGCCCTGTGGGTGTCGATCCTGAACGTGATTCCGCGCGCCGCCATCGCGCTTTTCATCTTCACTTCCAGCTATTTGCAGTTCCCACTGCATTATTCGGCGGGGGAATTCTTCAAGCGCCGTGCGAAGCGGATCCTGGTCCCGTTCATTTTCTGGAGCCTCGTCTATGCGTTCGTTTGGGGAGAGCCGGTGCAGAACCTCAAGGACCTGATCTGGAACTTCAATTATGCGGCGGGGCACCTCTGGTTCGTCTATATGCTCATCGGCGTGTATCTGATCATGCCGCTGCTCTCTCCCTGGGCTGAGAAGGTCGGAAAACGCGAGTTGCAGATCTATTTGGCTATCTGGCTGTTCACGACCATCATCCCGCTGATCCGCCAGTGGGTGGGCGGCCCCGCGCCGGTGATGTACGGGCCGTCGGGCATTCCCAATGCCGCCCGGTATCCGCTTTGGGGTGAAGCCAGTTGGAACGCCTACGGGGTATTCTATTACCTAAGCGGTTTCATCGGCTATCTGCTGCTGGGGTTGTATTTCCGGAAATTTGTCGGCCGGCTGTCGTGGGTCCGGACGCTTGCCATCGCGATTCCTTCGTTTCTGGCCGGCTTCGCAATCTGCCACTTCGGCTTCCTCGGCCGCGTGGCCGCCGATGCCCACGGCATGTTCCCGGTGGAAGGCCCGGTGGGCTTGGCTGCCTTGTGGGAGGGCCCGTGGCTCAACGACACGTTCGGCGTGGCGTTGATGACGCTGGGTTGGGTGCTGGTCTTCCGCAAGATTGAAACCGGCGGCCGATTCTTCGAGCGCGTGCTGCTTCCCGTCTCGCAGGCCAGCTACGGTATGTATTTGTGCCACATGCTTTTGCTGGGCCTTGTCTCGGCCTGGCTGCGCTCAGCGCTCGGCCTTGGGGCTGAAGGTACGCTGGGCGCGGTGTGGACCACGCCCGTGCAGATTCTCGGCACCGCCGTCCTTTCGTTTGTCGGCGTGGCCGTCTTCTCGGTGCTCGTTCAGAAGATTCCCAAGGTAGGGAAGTGGCTGATGGGCTAGCTACTCTTTCGTGCCGAAGTTGCGGGTAGCGAAGGGCAGCGCCAGGCGCAGGGCCTGGTGCCAGTATTCCCAGAAGTGCCAGCCGTCGCGGACGCGAAGCTCTGTGCGGACGTTGTGTTTGCGCATCTCCTGATAGAATTTCAGGGACACGTCGAGCAGATAATCGTCGTCGCCGCAGTCGATGAACCACTTGACGGTGCGCAACTTGGCGAGCGTGGCTTCATCGGCGTTCGCCACGAAGTCGATGGCCGAGTGCTCGTGCACCGATTTGGCGACGATGATGTATTTGTCTTCGGGATCGGCATCCTGCGGATAGGTGCTGTCGAGCCAGGCACTCATCGCGTAGCAGCTGGAGAACATATCGGGATGGCGCTGGCTGTAAACCGTGCATCCGCCGCCGCCCATCGACAGGCCCATGACGGCACGGTGCTGTTTGTCTCCCTGGATCTTGAAACGCGATTCCATGGTGGGAATCAGTTCGCCGAAGAAGAAGTCTTCGTAGCGGCGGCCCGGCATATTGAAGTAACCGTTCCATTTGTGGTGGAAGTCCGGATCGCCGGCGTTGGGCATGATGATGATCATGCGGGCGGCTTCTTCGGCCGCGATGAGCTGGTCGGCTACGTTCTTCATCTGTCCTCTTTCCTGCCAGGCGGTATAGGTGTCCGTCAGGCCGTGGAGCAGATAGACAGAAGGATATAACTGGCTGGCGCTCTGGTCGTAACCGACAGGCAGATAGACATTGACCAGGACGTCTTCCCCAAGGATTTCGCTGTGAACGGTTTCGGTGCGGATCTCGCTGTTGCGCAGCGGTTGCGCCCACGCGACCGTCGCTACCGCAAAGAGCAGGACAAGGATAATGAGACTCTTTTTCATGGATTGTTACTTTTCTAAAAAGAAATAATTGGCTCTAAAGATGTTTAGAAGCCGAAGATGGCTTCGACTTGCTGCATGACTTCGTAGCGGTCCCAGTCGGCGCGGTTGGCGAAGATCAGGACGAGGGCGTTGTCTTCTGGGTAGCGGGCGGCGAGGATCTTGAAGCCGCCGTTATCGCCGGTATGATAGATCACTTCTTTCGTGGTGTCGGTCTTGGGCTCGATGAACCAGCCGTAGCCGTACCAGGTGTTGGGACGGTTCTGGTAGTCGCTCCAGGGGCTGTCGCTCGCAAAGGTGTGCGGCGACTGGGCGTCGACACGCGAGGCTTCCGAGATGACCTTGTTGGCGCGCAGCGCTTTTTCCCATGCGACGAATTCGTGGGTGGAACTGTAGATGCCGCCGTCGGGGCGGGTGGCAAAGAAGGTTTCTTCGCCGTAGTCGTATTCGTACCAGTTCTTGGGTTCGTTGGATTGGCTGCTGTCGGCGGTGCGCTCTTCGGGCATATCTTCCACATCGGCGTACTCATAGCCGTGGGCCATGTTGGGAATCAGGTCCTGGTGCTCAGGATCAAAATAGAGGGTTTTCTCCATCCCGGCCGGGCGGAAGATATGTTCGGCGACATAGTCGACGAATGGCTGGCCGCTGATCTTTTCGACCAGGGCGCCGCAGAGGACGAAGGTCGGGTTGATGTATTCGTAAGCCGTACCCGGCGAAAAATGAAGTTCTTTCAGGTCAGGAAGATAGGACATGGCGAGCGTCTCGTCGCCCTTGATCTTAAGCTCGCGCGGAATGCCGCCGCGGGCGTCCGGCACGCCGGAGGAGTGGGAGAGGAGGTGCTTGATCCGGACTTCTTTCCAGAAAGCCTGCGGAAACGGAAAATACTGCGCCACGGCATCTTCCAACGAAAGTTTTCCTTGTTCGACCAGTTGCAGGACCGCTACGGCTGTGAATTGTTTCGAGACGGAGGCGATGTTGAAGAAGGTATTGCCGTCAATCGGCTTCTTCGTGTTGATATCGGCAATGCCATAGCCTTTGTCGAAAATAATGTCGTCGCCCTTCATGACCAAGACCGCCGCTCCCGGCTCATCGGCGGGGAACAGCGACGTGCAAAGTTGATCTAACTTAGCAATCTGCTCTTTTTCAGGGTTCTGTTTGCAGGCAATTACCATAGTCAGCGTAATCAGGAGGAAGAATACAAGCTTTTTCATTTCTACATATTTCTTCTAAGCAAATCCAGGGCGTAGGAGGCGAAGCGCTCGATGTTGACAGCGCGGGAAGAGGCGAAGTGGACGCATTCGGTGACGACGGCAACGGTGTCATCGGGCAGGCGTTTGGCGGCGGCGAGCCAGGCGGTGCCGACGGGCTTGGTCGGAGTGCCGCCGCCCGGGCCGGCGATGCCGGAGGTGGCGACCGCATAGTCGGTGTCGAGGGCGCGGAGTACGCCGGTGGCCATCTCGCGAACGCATTGCTCACTGACGGCTCCGAACTGCGCCAGCGTCTCTGGCCGGACGCCCAAAACCCTCATTTTTACTTCGTTGGAATAAGAGGTGACGGATCCTTTGTAGTAATCACTGCAACCCGCAACGGAGGTGATGAGTTCTGACAGATGCCCACCTGTACACGATTCGGCCAGTGCCAGGGTTTTACCCTCGGCCCGAAGCCGCCGGCCGATGACGACCTGTAGGGTATCTTCCCCTTCGCCATAAATGGCGTCGCCCAGAATTTTCTGGAGTTCAGCGATATACGGGGTAAAATCGGCTTGCCCGCCAAATTGGGTGAGACGGAGCCGTACGCCAATCGTAGGATTGGGCAAGTAGGCCAGGTGGATGTTTTCGGGCAAGGCGTCTTCCCATGGTTCGATCTGTTTGGCCAGCGTGGATTCAGGGATGCCAAAGGTTACGACCGTATGGTGCGTGATTGCCTCGAGCGCGAAGTGCCGCCGGATGTCGGCCATGACGTCGGGCAACAGCCCGATTGCTTCAAACGGGACTCCGGGAAGCGAATAGAGAGCCGCAGTGCCATGCTGTCCCAAACCGTAGAAAGCCATGCACGGTGCAGTGCCCAACTTGTTGGGAATTACGGTGCAGGTGTCCGGGACCAGAGCCTGGGCGCGATTGGTATCGATCAGGGGAATGCCCCGGGCGCCGAGAATCCGCTCAATGTGAGCCATCTGCTCGGCAGATTGCTTGTAACCCTTGGCGCCGGCAAGTTCCCGCAACGCATCTTTGGTGATGTCGTCTTTTGTGGGGCCGAGACCGCCGGTAACAATGACGATATCGGTGTGATCGAGGCAGTTGCCGAGTTCGGAAAGAATCCGTTCCCGGTCGTCGCCGATCGAAGTCATGTATTTTACTTGGATGCCCAACAGATTGAGTTCACGGGCGATGTGCGAGGAGTTCGTATCAACGATCTGGCCGATGAGAATCTCATCGCCGATGGTACAGATAGAGGCAGTTTTCATCGCTTGTCCAGATATTTGACAATTCTAGAGATGAGCCGGGGACCATAGTGGAAGGGGGAGTTGGTGACAGCGACCAGGTCTGCGCCGGTATCGAGCAATTGTGCAGCTCGCTCAGGTGTGGTAATTTCTCCGGAAGCGATGACGGGCAAGAGCCCCAGCGTTTTCTCCCGGATGCGTTCCACGAATTCGGCACCGACCATGACACCGTCGATGCCGCTTCCCAGCATATAGCGGACTACATCTTCCAACTGGTCGAGGGTCAGATCAGGAAATAACTTGAAAATGATAGGTTTATAAGTATCATTATACCGCCTCAGTTCGAGCAGGTGATCGATGACTTTAGAAATGGTACTGTTGAGTGATACATTGAGGACAATGCCGTCGACAAAGTCGTAGATGAGGGTGAATGCACTCACAAGGTCCTTGGAATTGCTCAAATTACCCAGCACGATGGTGCCGCTTGTCCGTTTCTGCAGGTTTTCGATGGCGGCACGGCAGTCACGCAGGGGACCGATCTCGATAAAGGCGGGGGAATAGCAGGACATGGCATCGGTGAACTCGCCTCGTTTGTCCACGCCAGCGGCTACGCCGATCGGGTGGGCAAAGGTCAATCCCATCAACTGTTTCTCCAAGCGTGGTGCGGTACGATGGTAAAAGCAACGAATCACCGGATGCAGGAACCGGACATGCTTGAGCACGCGGAGAAACGGGATTTTGGGAGAGGGGTTCATCGACTTTTGTAAATATACTTACAAAGGTACGATTTATTTTTCTTCGTAGGTCCCGTCGTTGAAAAAGACAATGATCCGGGCGATTTTACGGGACGTTTTTGGCAGGGCGGGGGTGGATGAAATGTCAGATAGGCGATTCTCAGCGGGTTCAGCCGGGGTATTTTCCGTTATAATCGGTTGAATTTCAGAAGCGTCATTGTCCGTGACGTCTGTAACACCCTCGGAAGAATCTGTAAAAAGATCGACGGGAGCGCCCAAATTGGCGGTTTGGCGGTCACTTTTGTACGGACGTCCCTTTCCCAGGATCAACCATTCGTAATTGATGTCGGGGTAGGCGGTCATCATTTTCTGGATGAACTCAAAACTCGGATTATTGCGTCCGGCCAGCAAGTGCGAGATACCGGAGCGCTGGATGCCCATCACCTCGGCGAACTTGGCAGGGGAGAGGTTCTCCATCGCGAGAAACTGCTTCAGACGTTCGTGCATTTCATCAATTTTTAGGGATATACAAATGTAAAACAATAATCCCGAAACGCAAAAAGAAAAAAGCACAAATTTCACACAAAAAAACAAATACAATTGTAATCAAAAACAAGATGACAAAACATCAACGAAATAGGAAGCTAAATATTTGTGGAATAAATCGAGATAAAACAGTGTAAATAGCTGAGTATGAGTATTAATATATGATAAATATCCATGGTTTTTAGGTCGATATGGCCAGGACGAGTAAATATGTAATCAAAGAAATAGTTTAGGTGGCATTTATAAAATACTGGGTTTGTTGATATTAAGCATAATTAGTCAAATAGGGTGATGTTATTGTTGTAGATTGTTTCCGGCTTTTTACTTTGTAGGTTTTGCTGATACGTCGCAATGTGGTTACTTCTGTGAACGACTGTTCGGAGTTTTGTTTTGTAAACAACGATTTGACAGATGATCGGGTTTGTATTTCCGTTTACAAAGATGTATTTTTGCAGTGCCAAAAAAGACCCATGGTACAGGACATTCGCATCGAAACATACAATTATCCGCTTCCGGAAGAACGGATTGCACGTTATCCGCTTGCGCAACGTGATGATTCTAAGCTTCTTGTCTTCACAAATGCGACAGGAAGAGTGCCTGAGAATCGAAAATTCCGCGATCTGGCTGATTACCTCCCGGAAAAATCACTCACTGTCTTCAATAATACGAAGGTGGTGCCTGCCCGTCTCCTTTTTCAGAAGGAAACGGGTGCCCTGATTGAGATTTTTTGTTTGGAACCTTTTGAACCACAAGACTATCAGCTTTGTTTTGCTGCGACTTCTGCTTGCCGGTGGAAAGCCATCATCGGTAACGTCAAGCGTTGGAAGGGTGGTCGGCTGCGGCTTTATGTAGGTGAAGACAACCCGGAGGCAGCCCTTTTGTCCGGAATTGCATTGGAAGCTGAGTTGATTGAACGGGGTGAGACCTCGGTTGTGGCTTTTTATTGGAAAGGCGGCTTCTCATTCTCGCAGGTCATGGAGCATGCCGGACGCATTCCGATTCCTCCCTATTTGAAAAGGGACACGGAAGCCATCGACTTGGAACGCTACCAGACTTGGTATGCGCAGCGTGAGGGTTCTGTGGCCGCACCGACGGCCGGGTTGCATTTCACGCAGCGGGAGCTGGATGCCATCGATGTCAAAGGGATTGAGCGCCTTACGCTTTGTCTTCATGTCGGCGCCGGGACCTTCTTGCCTGTGAAAAGTGAGACCATCGGCGACCATACGATGCACAGTGAACCCTTCTCTGTGTCTAAACTCTTCCTGAAATCTTTAGCAAACAAAGGGGAGCGATCCGTTACGGCTGTAGGAACCACTTCTACGCGTTGTCTGGAGTCGCTTTATTTCCTGGGCGTTCACTGCTTGGAAAAAGGGGAGCCGGGCTTGGTGGAGCAGTGGGAGCCTTATCGGCCTGAAGGATATGATTATTCGCTTTCCCAAGCTTTGCAGGCGTTGGTGGATTATATGGAAAAGGAGGGGCTTGCGGAATTGACTTCCCGGACCCGGATTATCATCGTGCCGGGCTACCGGTTCCGGGTCATTGATTACCTGGTGACCAACTTTCATCAGCCAAAGAGCACTTTGCTGCTGTTGATCAGTGCTTTCGTAGGTGATGCCTGGCGGGACATCTATGATTTCGCGTTGGCGAATGACTTCCGCTTTTTGAGTTATGGCGATTCTTCGCTGTTGCAAAAAGTCTAATTTTACTGTAACTTTGCAAGTAATGAAACCGTTTTTCAATATCAACGAATGGATTGGCAGGACGCTCGGCTTTTCCGACGGCCTTTGGATCCTGATTGCGGCGGTGCTGTTCGCCCTGCTTTGTCTGTTGTTTATCGGCGCTGTCCGCGGCGGCCGTGTCAAGGGGCGCCAGATGTTTATCGAAACGGGGTGGACGGCTCTCTGGTATTTTGGGCTGATCCTGCTCAGTTTCCTGACTTACTGGCCTTTTAAGAAAGGTGCAGCGCTTTGGGTGCCTGCCCGTCCGATGTGGGTGTGGCTGATTGCCGCCCTTGTGATCATCATTTTATATGTCTTCTATTTCCAGAAGAGAAAGAAGCATTTTGCTGACAAGGTTTCCGCTACGGCCATTCGCAAAAGCGCGGCCGGGAGCGGCGCTTCTAAGTATTGCTATGCGCTGCTGTTCGCAGGAATGCTTGTCGCATCAGTCGTGGCTGCCATGCGGATCGTTGGGGGCGACAGCCTCTTCCATCTGCTTGTTCCCATGCTGACCGTCGTATTGACCCTGCTGCTCAACCGGTTGACGCGCTGGCGCTTCTGGTTCTTCCTGGGAAGTCTCGTCCTGCTGGTTTATGCCGTCCTGATGATTCAGAACGTGTTGGCTTTGACGAACTTCTCCTATACACCGCTGCTGGCGATGATTCCGTTATTCCTTTCGGCTATCCTGCCGATGGGCGCACTGGCCTTCATCAAGCAGAAATAGCCATGTACGACGATATCCGGCCTTACAATGATGTCGAGACTGCGGCAGCGCTCAAGCGGGCTTCCAACAACCGGCTGATGGAGCAGATTTCCGCGTTCCTGTTTCCCGGCAAGGACACGGATATCCTGCGCAATACACTCAATACGATCCACGGGGTCGATGATTTTCAGACCCGTGTGATGTACCCCGCCGTGCGGAGTATTTTGGGTAAGACGACAAAAGGCCTTACCTTTGAGGGATTGGAGTGGTTTGATGGTGGAAAGTGCTTCACGATGCTCTCTTCGCATCGAGACATCGTCCTGGATTCGGCATTCATTCAGTTTATTTTCAAAGACAACGGCCTGCCCCTGTCTGAAATTGCAGTAGGGGACAACTTGATCTACAACCAGTTCGTCGAGGATCTGATGCGTTCCAACCGAATGATCAAAGTGGCGCGCAGCACCAGTCCCAAAGAACTCTACGAGACATCGCGCCAGCTGTCGTCCTACATCCGGATGCGGCTTCACGATGATCATCCGGCGTCCATCTGGATTTCCCATCGGAATGGCCGGACAAAAGACGGCAACGACCAGACGGAACAAGGCTTGCTCAAGATGCTTTCGATGAGCGGAACTGCCGGTTTCGCTGAGAATATGGGCAGGCTGAACCTGATGCCCGTTGCGATCTCTTACGAGATTGAAAGTTGCGGAATCAAAAAGGCTTACGAAGTTTATATCAAGCAGATGATGGGCGCGTATATCAAACGCCCCGGCGAAGATCTGGAGAGCATTATCCTGGGCATCATGCAGCAGAAAGGACGGGTACATGTCGCCTTCTGCCAGCCGATAACAGCCGATGATCTACAGGCATGCGCAGCACTTGACAAGAACGAACGTTTCCGGCACCTGGCCGGCATCATTGACGAGCGGATCCTTCGCGCCTGGCGGATCTGGCCGAGCAATTTAGCCGCCGCCGAGTTGCTGACAGGGCGGGAGCCTTCCGATCGCCATGTGACCGCCCAGTTCGAGAAGTATCTGAAGGAGGAGCTTAACACGCTTCCCAAGCACATGGTGGACCGTCGGCAGGTCCGGGATATCCTGCTCAAGATCTACGCGACACCGGTCCTGCGCAAAGGATTCTGATCCTTTCCTTTTTATTGGTGATAAATTGTTCGTAAATCGGGTTTTTCGGGCCCGATTTATATTTTTTTTGTCAGCGATAATGATTAAATTTGCGGATTAAGGTAAGCTTTGACGACATACAACAATTTTTAACGATATGAAAAAGAACATCACGCTGAAAGACGCCGTCGCCATGATCAAGGACGGCTCCACGATTATGATCGGAGGTTTCCTGGGAACGGGTGCCCCCAAGCAGATTGTCGATGCGCTGGCTGAAAGCGGCGTCAAGAATCTGACCATCATCTGCAACGACACGGTCTTTGACGGAAAAGGCTGGAGCAAGTTGATTGAAAATCATCAGGTGAAGGAAATCTATGCCTCTTATATCGGCGGCAGCAAGGCTTCGATCGAGCAGATGAACAACGGCGACCTCAAGATGAACCTGGTTCCGCAGGGTACGCTTGCCGAACGCATTCGTGCCAAGGGTGCCGGCCTGGGTGGTATCCTCACGCCGACGGGCCTGGGTACCGTAGTCCAGGAAGGCAAGGAAGTCCTTACAGTGGACGGAAAGGAGTATCTGCTCGAGAAACCGCTCGGTGCTGACTTCGCGCTCCTTGGCGGCAGCATCGTGGATGAGTCGGGCAACGTGTTCTATCGCGGCACGACCAAAAACTTCAACCCGATGATGGCCCAGGCGGCCGACACGGTGATCGTGGAAGCCGAGAAACTGGTCAAGGTAGGGGAGATCGAACCGGAGTCCGTCCACACGCCGGCCCTCTTCGTGGACTATATCTATGTTGAACAGTAATTTTACGGAATAGCCATGGCAGAATACAAATCCATGATCCGGGTCCGTATGAGCGCCAAAGACGCCCATTACGGCGGCAATCTCGTTGACGGGGCCCACATGCTTCATCTTTTCGGCGACGTGGCCACGGAACTGCTGATCCTCCGCGACGGCGACGAAGGCCTCTTCAAGGCCTACGACATGGTGGAATTCATCGCGCCGGTGTATGCCGGCGACTTCATCGAGGCTACAGGTGAGATCGTGTCGGAGGGCAACACCTCCCGCAAGATGGTTTTCGAGGCCCGCAAAGTCATCGCTCCGCGTCCCGACATCTCCGATTCCGCTGCTGACCTGCTCGAAGAGCCGGTCGTTGTCTGCCGTGCCAGCGGTACTTGTGTAACCCCCAAGAAATGCCAGCGCAAGTAAACATGGACAAACTCATCATTACCGCCGCCATCTGCGGCGCGGAAGTTACCAAGGAACAGAACCCCAACGTACCCTATACCGTCGATGAGATCGTCCGGGAAGCCAAGTCGGCTGTTGACGCCGGTGCCGCCATCGTCCACCTGCATGTCCGCTGGGACGATGGCACGCCTACCCAGAGCCGCGACCGCTTCCAGGAGTGCACCGAGGCTATTCTGAAGGTTTGCCCCGACGTGATCCTGATTCCCTCGACCGGCGGCGCCGTAGGCATGAGCCCGGAGGAACGTCTCCAGAGCACCGACACCACGCCCGTCCCCGAAATGGCCACGCTCGACTGCGGTACCTGCAATTTCGGGGATGAAATCTTCGACAACACCATGCCGACCATGCGTGCTTTTGGCAAACGTATGATCGAACGGGGCATCAAACCCGAATATGAATGTTTCGAGATGGGCCACCTCGACACCATCCTGACCATGGCCCGCAAAGGCCAGGTTCCCGGCGCCCCGATGCAATTCAACTTCGTACTCGGCGTCCCGGGCTGCACACCTGCAACTGTGGCCAACCTCTGCTGGCTTGTCAACGGTATTCCCGCCGGCAGCACCTGGACCGTCACCGGTGTCGGCCGCCACGCCTTCCCGATGGCTGCTGCGGCCATCGCCATGGGTGGCAACGTTCGTGTCGGTTTCGAAGATAATCTTTATCTCTCGAAAGGAGTCCTCGCCCAGAGCAACGGGGAACTGGTTGCCAAAGTCGTGCGCCTCGCGAAAGAACTCGGCCGCCCGATCGCAACCTCTGCCGAGGCCCGCGAAATCCTGGGGCTCAAACCCCGTGGATAATTCTTACGAGAGTGAATAATAGCTGATAAGGGCGTAACGGCGGGTGGTTTTCGGCTAAGCGAGCATTTCTCTGCGAGCGTGACGAAAACCAGAGCCGTGGAGCCCGACAAACGGAAAACAAACAAATTTTATTATTAATAGAATATGGCACAGAAACACGGAAACAAGTACGGAACGCACCGCGTCATTGAACCCAAAGGTGTTCTTCCGCAGCCCGCTAACAAACTCGACAACAACATGGATGAGATCTGGGACAACGAGATCCTGATCGACGTCCAGACCCTCAACATCGACTCCGCTTCTTTCACCGACATCCACAACTATGCGAAACAGCAGGCCGGCGAAGGCGCCAGCGAGGAGAAGATCATGGAGGAAGTCAAGAAAGAGATGTTCCTCAATGTCGAACTCCAGGGCAAGCACCGCAACCGCCGGACCGGTTCGGGCGGCATGCTCCTCGGCAAGGTGGAGAAGATCGGTGACGCCCTCAAAGGAAAGATCGATCTGCAGGAAGGCGACCGCATCGCCACGCTCGTCAGCCTCTCGCTGACCCCGTTGCGCATCGACGAGATCCTCGCCATCCGTCCCGACGTGGACCAGGTGGACATCAAGGGCAAGGCCATCCTCTTCGAGAGCGGCATTTACGCCAAGATTCCGACCGACATGCCCGAGAAACTCGCCCTCAGCGCCCTCGACGTAGCCGGTGCCCCTGCACAGACCGCCAAACTCTGCCAGTACGGACAGACCGTTGTCATCCTCGGTGCCGGCGGCAAGAGCGGCATGCTCTGCGCCTACGAGGCCAAGAAACGTGTCGGTGTCACCGGCAAGGTGATCGGTATCGCCAACAGCCCGCGCAGCACCCAGCGCATCAAGGACCTCGGTTTCTGTGACATCGTGGAAAGTGCCTCTGGCATGACCCCGGTCCAGGTGTATGAGATGGTGGAACGCCTTACCGACGGCAAGATGGCCGACGTGACCATCAACTGCGTCAACGTGCCCGACCAGGAAATGACCGCCGTGCTCTGCACGAAGGACGACGGCATCGTCTATTTCTTCTCGATGGCTACCAGCTTCACCAAGGCTTCTCTCGGTGCAGAGGGCATCGGTGCGGACGTCAACATGATCATGGGTAACGGATACACCAAGGGACATGCCGAGTTCACGCTGCAGGAACTCCGCGAGTGCCCGAAACTCCGCAAGATCTTTGAAGAACTTTACGCTTAAGCCATGAACGTTTCCCGCAGAAAAGAACTCTTTCCGGAAGTGACCGATGCCCAGTGGAACGACTGGAAGTGGCAGGTCAAGAACCGGATCGAGACGCTGGACGAGCTGAAAAAGTATGTGAAACTGACTCCGGAAGAGGAGGAGGGTGTCAAGAAGTGCCTGACGACGCTTCGAATGGCCATTACACCTTATTATATCTCCCTGATCAATCCGGATGATCCGTATGATCCCGTGCGCCGTCAGTGCATCCCGACGGCTGCCGAGACACACCAGGCCGCGGCCGATCTGCTCGATCCGCTCCATGAGGATACCGACAGTCCGACGCCCGGCCTCACGCACCGCTATCCGGACCGCGTGCTGCTGCTGATCACTGATATGTGCTCGATGTACTGCCGCCACTGCACCCGCCGCCGCTTCGCCGGCCAAAAAGACGACGAAAGCCCGCGGGAGCGCATCGACAAGGCCATCGAATACATCCGCAACACCCCCGAAGTGCGTGACGTGCTTCTCTCGGGCGGTGACGCCCTGATGGTGAGCGACGCCTGGCTCGAGGACATCATCCGCCGTCTGCGCGAGATTCCCCATGTGGAGATCGTCCGTATCGGCACCCGTACGCCGGTTGTCTGCCCGCAGCGCATTACGCCCGAGCTCTGCAACATGCTCAAGAAGTATCATCCGATCTGGCTCAACACCCATTTCAACCATCCGAACGAAGTGACGGAAGAGTCGGCCGCTGCATGTGCCCGGCTCGCCGACGCCGGTATTCCGCTGGGCAACCAGTCCGTGCTGCTGCGCGGCGTGAACGACTGTGTCCACGTGATGAAGAAACTGGTGCACGAGTTGGTGAAGATGCGCGTCCGTCCGTACTACATCTACCAATGCGACCTCTCGATGGGGCTGGAGCATTTCCGCACGCCTGTGTCTAAAGGTATCGAGATCATCGAGGCGCTGCGCGGCCATACTTCCGGCTATGCTGTCCCGACCTTCGTCGTGGACGCTCCGGGCGGCGGCGGCAAGACGCCCGTGATGCCGCAGTACGTAATTTCCCAGGCTCCGGGCAAGGTGGTCCTCCGCAACTTCGAGGGCGTGATCACTACCTATACGGAACCGTCCGAGTATCATCAGGAGTGCCATTGCCCCGAGTGCACCAAACGCCTCGAAGGTGTGGCCGGCCTCCTGGAAGGACAGGAAATGGCCATCGAGCCCGCAGTCCTGCAACGCAAGGAGCGCAGTAAAAACCGCGGGAAGTAATGCCCTTCGTAGGAGAGATACTCCGCCATCGCAGCGTGTCGATCGTCGGCCTCGCGAAGAATGCCGGCAAGACGGAGTGTCTCAACTATATTATCCGGAGGTTGCCGGTGGAATACTTCAACGTAGCGGTAACTTCCATCGGGATTGACGGCGAGACCACCGACCAGGTGACGGGAACCGCCAAACCTGAAATCACAGTCCGGGAGGGGATGTTCTTTGCGACGAGTGAGAAACATTTCCGACAGAAACGTCCCCTCTCCGAACTGTATGATGTGGGCGATGAGGACACGGCCCTCGGGCGCGTGGTGACGGCCAAGGCCCTGCAGGAGGGTAAGGTGCTGCTGAGCGGCCCTTCCAGCGGAGCGGCTTTGAAACGATGGATGCGTTCATTGAAAGATTTCGGGATAGACTTGATCCTGATTGACGGAGCGCTCTCACGCCTGAGCACGGCGTCGCCCGCCATCAGCGAGGCGATGGTGCTTTCGACCGGAGCGGCCTATTCTGCGAACATCCGGGACCTGGTGGGGAAGACCGCTTTCGTGGTGGAATTGATCCGGCTTCCTTTGTTTACGGGGCCGGAACCCGCATTGCGGGTCTCTTCCTTCTCTTCCCTGGATCCCGGCCTGCTGAAAGGCAATCGGGTCATCGAAGTGGAAGGGGCTCTGACGGACCGGCTGTTGCAGATGGTCAAGAACGGGCTTGGGGAAGGAGAGATTGAACTGGTGGTCGGTGATTTCACCAAGGTCTTTTGTTCGCAGGAATTGTACCGTGCCTTTGTCCGGCGGGGCGGACGGATTTCGGTCCGTCTGAAAAGCGAGTTGATTGCGGTGTGCGTCAATCCGGTGGCACCCAACGGTATCGTGCTGGATTCCGACATTCTCTGCCAGGAACTCTCAGCCAAGATCGGCCTTCCCGTATATGATATTGTAAAGAACGAGTATGAAATTTAGAGAAATCGTAGAAAGTCCTTGCGGCATCCGTTATCTGTTCGACGAACTCGGCCTGCAGAGCGGTTATGCCCGAAAGGTACTGCTGGACCGGGAGATGATGGTCGATCCGGACCGCATCGATGCAGCTTACGCATCGTTGCGAAAGTATTTCGACCTGGTCCTGTCCGACCGGCGCCGCGTGGAAGACATGCGTTTCCGCCTGCAGGGGCTTCGCGATATCTCCGGTACGCTTGCCTCCCTGGCGGGCGGTGCCACGCTCGACGAAATCGAGTTTTTTGAGATCAAGCACTTGGCCATGCTGGCCCAGTCGCTTTCCATGGGGACTGAACTGGAGACAGTCATCGACATCCTGGATCCGGACGGTCTGAGAATCGGCACGTTCTATCTCTATGATTCTTATTCTGTGGCTTTGCGCCAGTTGCGCGATGCCGTGGAGCAGGATCCCGATGACAGTCAGTTGCAGGAGGATCTGGCCAATGAGGAAGACCGGCTGAAGAAGGTCATCAGTGACAAGTTGCGTCCGTATGCTGCCTCCCTGCAGCAGACGCTCCGGGAACTGGCCGACCTGGACATTTCCCTGGCTCAGGCCATACAGATGCACGTGGAGGGACTGATTCTTCCCTCGTCCGGCTCAGCCACCACCATTACCGGTATGTTCCATCCCGGTGTCCGGGCTGCGCTCCGGGCGAAAGGCCGTGAATTCCAACCGGTGGACTTTGCGTTTGAACGGGGTGTCCCGGCTACGGTCATCGGAGCCAACATGGGCGGCAAGACCGTCGCTCTCAAGACTTTGTGTATGCTGCAGTACCTCTATCAGTTCGGATTCGGACTGCCGGCCGTTTCGGCCGTCATGACGCCTTTCGACGAAATCCGGTTCTGTATCGGCGACGAACAGGATGAGAAAACAGGGCTTTCGTCCTTTGCTGCGGAGATGCAGCGAATCGACCGCGCCGTAGCGGTCGTGGAAAAAGGGGGGAAGGTTCTTTTGCTGGTTGATGAACCGGCCCGCACCACCAATCCCGTGGAGGGAACCGCGCTGGTGGCTGCGTTGCTGCAGCGTTTGGCGGACAAGCCCAACCTGGCGCTGGTCATGACGACGCACTATACCGTGGAACACGCTGGCCAGTGCTGGCGGGTGCAGGGACTGCTTCCCGGAACAAAAGGAAGGAGAATGGATTACCGGCTCGTCCGGACGGCGAGCCATGAGGTGCCGCACGAGGCACTCAATATCGCGCGCGAGTTGGGTATCGACGCGCAGTGGATAGATTTGGCTGACACTATAATGAAACGACAATATGAATAAAAGCAAACTTGGACTGGACCAGCGAAAGGTCGACCGGGCAAGGCAGTTGGCCCGGACAATCGCCGAAGATGTTCAGTCGTTCGCAGACGGATACACGACCGTGGCCGTAGAACGGACGATCTGCCGTCTGCTGGGTATCGACGGGGTCGATGAGAACCAGGTCCCGCTGCCCAACGTGGTCGTGGATTCCCTCAAGGGATCCGGCGTCCTGGGCCAGGGTGTCCTGTTTTACGTGGGCAACGCGATGGTCGTGACGGGTAAGACACCACAGGAAATTGCGGAAGCCGTATCCGATGGATCGCTGGACCTGACGAAAATTCCAATTTCGGACAAGAAAAAGATCAATGCGGCCCTGGAGCCGGTCATGAAAGCCTCGGTCGAGCGGATCCGGGCGCGCCGCAACCGGCGCGAGAACTATCTCCGCACACTGGGCGAGGGCCCCAAACCCTACCTCTATATTATCGTGGCGACCGGCAACATCTACGAGGACGTAGTGCAGGCGGAAGCCGGTGCCCGGCAGGGAGCCGACGTCATCGCTGTGATCCGTACTACGGGCCAGTCGCTGCTCGACTATGTGCCATACGGTGCCACGACCGAAGGCTTTGGCGGCACCTACGCCACGCAGGAAAATTTCCGCATCATGCGCGCTGCGCTAGACAAGGTGGGAGAGGAGGTAGGTCGATACATCCGCCTCTGCAACTACTGCTCGGGCCTCTGCATGCCGGAGATTGCCATCATGGGTGCGTTCGAGGGTCTGGACGTGATGCTCAACGACGCGCTCTACGGCATTCTGTTCCGCGACATCAACATGCAGCGTACGCTGATTGACCAGTATTTCTCACGCGTGATCAACGGCTTCGCCGGCGTGATCATCAATACCGGCGAGGACAACTACCTGACCACTGCCGATGCGGTGGAGGCTGCTCACACGGTGCTGGCTTCCGACATCATCAACGAGCAGCTGGCCCTGCTGGCCGGTCTGCCCGAGGAGCAGATGGGCCTGGGTCATGCCTTCGAGATGGATCCGATGCTGACCAACGGTTTCCTCTATGAACTGGCGCAGGCGCAGATGACCCGCGAGATTTTCCCGCGTGCCACACTGAAGTACATGCCCCCGACCAAGTTCATGACCGGCAACATCTTCCGCGGTCATATCCAGGATGCCCTGTTCAACATCATCGGCATCTGGACCCACCAGGGCATCCAGTTGCTGGGCATGCCGACCGAGGCGATCCATACGCCGTTCATGAGCGACCGCTACCTCTCCATCGAGAATGCCCGCTACATTTTCAACAATATGCGGGACATCGGCGAGGAGGTGGAATTCAAGGAGGGCGGCATCATCCGCCAACGGGCGGCGCTCGTGCTCGACAATGCCGTGGCGCTGCTTGAGGAACTGGTGAAAGAAGGCCTGTTCAACGCCTTGGAGAAAGGTAAGTTCGGTGACGTGAAGCGTCCGAAGGACGGCGGCAAAGGCCTCGACGGCGTGGTCGCCAAGGGCGAACATTATTTCAATCCGTTTATTGACATGATGAAAGGGAGGAGATAAAAGATGAGTGGCGGACTATATTCAATGGATGCCAAGGATTTCGACAAGACCTTGGATCTGACCAAAGTGAAGCCGTACGGCGACACGATGAACGACGGGAAGGTGCAGTTGAGTTTCACACTGCCCGTTCCCTGCGGCCCGGAAGCGGTGGAAGCGGCCAAGATGCTGCTCAAGGAGATGGGGTTCAACAATCCGCTGGTGGTGTTCTACCAGGAACTCACGCCCGGATATACCTTTTTTAACTGCTACGGAAGCACCACCTTTACCGTGGATTTTACGACCATCTATGTCCCGAAGGTTGAATCGTCGGTGATGGAGATGAAAGAGACCGACGAGTATATCCGGCAGAACATCGGCCGGAAACTGGTAGTCGTCGGTGCCTCGACGGGTACGGACGCCCATACCGTCGGTATTGACGCCATCATGAACATGAAGGGTTACGCCGGCCATTACGGCATTGAGCGGTACGACATGTTCGAAGCCTACAACCTGGGCAGCCAGGTGCCGAACGAGGAGTTCATCGCCAAGGCGCTGGAACTTCATGCCGACGCCCTGCTGGTTTCCCAGACGGTCACCCAGAAGGACGTACACATCAAGAACCTGACGGAGCTCATCGAACTGCTGGAGGCGGAAGGGCTCCGCGACCGGATGATTGTCGTGTGCGGAGGTCCCCGCATCTCCCATGAACTGGCCAAGGAATTGGGTTTTGATGCCGGTTTCGGCGCGGGTACGTATGCCGACGATGTGGCTTCCTTCGTCGCGCAGGAATTTGTCAAGAGAATGAATACCAAGAAATAACAACAATATCAAAATCTCTTAGTTATGGACAAAGCTCAAATCAGAGAAACGATTGCACGCCGGGCAGCCTTGGAACTCAAGGACGGCGACGTGGTGAACCTCGGTATCGGTCTTCCGACCGCCATTCCGAACTATCTTCCTGAAGGAGTCAACGTGACGCTCCAGTCCGAGAACGGCCTGGTCGGCATGGGACCGGCTCCCGAACCCGGGAAGGAAGACAAGGACTATGTCAACGCCGGCGGTGCGTATATTACGGCGTATCCGGGCGCGTATGCCTGCTCTTCTGCCGATTCGTTCCTGATCATCCGTGGCGGCCATGTGGACTGCACGTTCCTGGGCGCCATGCAGGTGGATGAGAAAGGCAATCTGGCCAACTGGATGATTCCCGGCAAACTTACCCCGGGCATGGGCGGCGCCATGGACCTTGTGGTCGGTGCCAAGCGCGTGATCGTGGCGATGGAGCATACCCAGAAGGGCAACCACAAGATCATGAAGGAGTGCACGCTCCCGCTGACGGCGGCTCACCAGGTCAACATGATCATCACCGAGATGGGTGTGATGGACGTGACGCCGGAGGGTCTCGTACTCAAGGAGATCAATCCTGAATTTACCGTGGAGCAGGTGCAGGCGGCTACGCAGGCGCAACTGATCATCTCGCCCGACCTCAAGCCGATGGCCCAGTAATCTGGTCGGAACGATGGACTATCAGTTTCTGAAAGTATCGTGTGGCGAGAACGGGGTGGTCACGATGACCATCTCTTCTCCCGCTACGCTGAACGCGCTTAATTCGACGATCCTCGGTGAGATCGACACCTTCATCCACACGCTCGACCCCAACCAGGTGCGCGTGCTGGTGATCACGGGCGAAGGAAAGTCCTTCGTGGCAGGCGCCGACATCTCCGAGATGGCGCATCTCTCCGAGAAGGAGGGGCTCGCTTTCGGACACCGCGGATCCCAGGTCTTCAAGAGGATCGAAGACCTGCCGTTCCCGGTGATCGCCGCTGTGAACGGCTTCGCCCTGGGCGGCGGCTGCGAGCTGGCCATGGCCTGCGACATCCGTATCGCCTCGGCGAAGGCCCGTTTCGGCCAGCCGGAAGTGGGACTGGGCATCATCCCCGGTTTCTCCGGCACCTATCGCCTCCCGAAACTGGTCGGGCAGGGGATTGCCAAGGAACTTATCTACACCGGGAAGATGATCGGTGCCGACGAGGCGCTGCGCATCGGTCTGGTCAATCAGGTCGTGGCGCCCGAGGAACTCGCCGGCGCCGTGGACGCGCTGGTAAACGCCATCCTCAAGAACGCCCCGATCGCCGTGGGTTTCGCCAAGGCGTGCATCAACGAGAACTACGATCTCGACGTGGATGAGTCGATTGCGCTTGAAAACCGCTATTTTGCCAAATGTTTTGCGACAGACGATCAGAAAGAGGGCATGGATGCCTTCCTGCACAAGCGTCCTGCCGTCTTCAAGAATGAATAACGATCATAATTAAATACACGCTTATGAAAATCTGTGTCATTGGAACCGGTACGATGGCCAAGGGTATCGTGAAAGCGTTCGCCGCCAAGATGCCCGTCGTCATGAAAAGCCGTACGCAAGCCAGCCTTGACAAGGCGATGGCTTCGATTTCGAAGGGCTATGCCAAGCTCGTCGAAAAGGGCAAGATTGCCCAGGAAGCGATGGATGCCATTCTGGCGAACATCGCTACCACTACGGATTATTCCACCTTCGCTGATGCTGATCTCGTGATCGAGGCCGCTGTCGAGGACATGCAGCTGAAGAAAGATGTCTTCACCCAGCTCGACGGCATCTGTAAGCCTGAAACGATCTTCGCGACCAACAGCAGCTCGCTGAGTATTACCGAGATCGCCGCCTGCACCAAGCGTCCGGCCCAATTCATCGGCATGCACTTCTTCAATCCTGCCGACCGGATGGCGCTGGTCGAAGTGATCCGCGGTCAGCTGACCAGCGATGCAGTCTGCAAGTGCGTCATCGACCTGGCCACGGCTATCGGCAAACAGCCCGTCGAGGTAAAGGAAGCCCCCGGCTTCGTGGTGAACCGCATCCTCATCCCGATGATCAACGAAGCGGTCGGCATCCTGGCCGACGGCATCGCCACCGCAGAAGACATCGACAAGTGCATGATGCTCGGCGCCAATCATCCCATGGGCCCGCTGGCATTGGCCGACCTGATCGGCAACGACGTCAATCTGGCCATCATGGAAGTGTTGTACAAAGAGTTCGGCGATCCCAAGTACCGCCCGCACCCGCTGCTCCGCAAGATGGTCCGTGCCGGCCTGCTCGGACGCAAGACCGGTGAAGGTTTCTACAAGTATTAATCGAAGAACCCGTTTCTAACACTATGGATTTCAATCTCAACAAGACGCAGGAACTGTTCCGTCAGATGATCCGCGAGTTCGCCGAGAAAGAGGTGAAGCCGCTGGCTGCCGAGATCGACGAGCAGGAACGCTTCCCGCAGGAAACCGTCGAAAAGATGGCCAAACTGGGCATCTTCGGCATTCCCGTACCGAAACAGTACGGTGGCGCCGGTGGCGACAACCTCATGTACTCCATCGCCGTGGAGGAACTTTCCCGCTGCTGCGCGACGACCGGTGTGGTCGTTTCGGCGCACACTTCGCTCTGTATGTCTCCGATCCTGCAGTTCGGCACCGAGGAACAGAAAATGAAATATGTTCCCAAGCTCGCTTCCGGCGAGTGGATCGGCGCCTTCGGTCTGACCGAGCCCAACGCCGGTACCGATGCAGCTGGTCAGCAGACGACCGCCGTTCTCGATGGTGAGGAGTGGGTCATCAATGGCAACAAGATCTTCATCACCAACGCCGGCCATGCCGACGTGTACATTGTCATCGCCATGACCGACAAGTCGCTTGGCACGAAAGGCATTTCCGCTTTCATCGTGGAGGCGACCACACCGGGCTTCGCGGTGGGCAAGAAAGAACTGAAGATGGGTATCCGCGGCAGTGCCACGGCTGAACTGATCTTCACCAACTGCCGCATCCCGAAAGGCAATCTGCTCGGTAAGGTGGGCGAGGGCTTCAAGATTGCGATGATGACGCTCGACGGTGGTCGTATCGGTATCGCTTCGCAGGCACTCGGCATCGCGCAGGGTGCCCTAGACGAGACCGTCAAGTACACCAAGGAGCGCAAGCAGTTCGGCAAGGCAATCGCCAAGTTCCAGAACACGCAGTTCCAGATGGCCGATCTCAAGACCAAGATCGAAGCCGCCCGGCTGCTGGTCCGCAGTGCTGCCTTCAAGGAGGATGAGCATGTGGCTAACCCGCGCGTGAACTTCTCGGCCGATGCCGCCATGGCGAAACTCTATGCCGCCGAAGTGGCGATGGAAGTCACGACCAAATGCGTGCAGTTCCACGGTGGTTACGGTTACACCCGCGAGTATCCGGTTGAGCGCATGATGCGCGACGCCAAGATCACGGAGATCTATGAAGGGACCTCCGAAGTGCAGCGTATGGTCATCGCCGGTAAGTTGTTCGGTAAAATCAAGTAGGAGGGCAGAACGATGAAAATTTTAGTCTGTATCAAGCAAGTTCCCGATACGACCGAGATCAAGATCGATCCGGTTACCAAGACCCTGGTCCGCGAAGGCGTCCCCGCCATCATGAATCCGGACGACAAAGGCGGTCTTGAATTCGCCCTGCAGTTGAAAGACAAGTTCGGCGCCGAGGTGACTGTCGTCACGATGGGTATCCCCGCTGCCGAAGTCATCCTTCGGGAAGCATTCGCCATGGGTGCCGACCGTGCCATCCTGCTGACCGACCGCAAACTTGGCGGCGCCGACACGCTGGCGACCTCCAAGGCCCTGGCCGGTGTAGCCCGCAAACTCGACTGGGACCTGATCATCGCCGGCCGCCAGGCCATCGACGGTGACACCGCGCAGGTGGGTCCGGAGATTTCCGAACACCTGGGCATTCCGCAGATTTCCTATGTCGCTGGTCTGGAATACGACGAGGCCTCGAAGACGTTCACGGTAACCAAGGAGACCGAGGATGGCTATCAGGTCCTGCAATTCCAGGGCAAAGCCCTGTTGACCTGCCTGGCTTCCGCTGTCAAACCGCGCTACATGAGCGTGGGTGGCATTGTGGACGCCTACGGCAAGGAAGTGGAAGTCTGGGGTGCCAACTGCATCGACGTTCCCGAGACCGAACTCGGTCTCAAGGGCTCTCCGACCAAGGTGGTCAAGTCGTTCACCAAGGAACTGAAGGCACCCGGCCAGATCCACGAAGTGGATGCTGAAGAGGCTGTGGAGCTGATCGTTGCCTGCCTTAAGGAAAAACACATCATCTAACCGTCTAAAACTGTATCGCTATGGATTTTTCGGAATATAAAGATATCTATGTATTCGCAGAACAGCGGGACGGTGAGATCCAGTCTGTCGCGCTTGAGCTGATCGGCAAGGCCCGCGACCTGGCTAAGGTGACCGATGAAAAAGTAGTCGCTATCCTGGCTGGCTGCGGCATCGCCGACAAGGCACAGACCCTGGTGGCTTATGGCGCCGACAAGGTGGTCGTCATCGATGATCCGCTGCTCAAGGACTATGTGACTGAGCAGTACACCCAGGCCGTTTTCCAGGCCGTGAACGCTTTCAAGCCGTCGATCCTGATGTACGGCGCCACGACGATCGGTCGTGACCTTGCTCCGCGCATCGCCGCCCGTCTGGGCACCGGTCTGACGGCCGACTGCACCAAACTGACCATCAACGAAGAGACCCACGAGTTTGAAATGACCCGTCCGGCTTTCGGCGGCAACCTGATGGCGACCATCAAGTGCCCCGAGCATCGTCCGCAGATGTCCACTGTACGTCCGGGCGTGATGCCGAAGGCGGCACCCGATTTCGGCCGTCAGGGCGAGATTGTCGAATTCCATCCGAAGTTCGATGAGAGCAAGTTCGTCGTGAAGTTGGTCAAGACTGTCAAGGAACAGAAGGCGGCCGGCGATATCGCCGAGGCCAAGATCCTGGTCTCCGGCGGTCGCGGCGTGGGCTGCAAGGAAGGTTTCGAGATGCTGCAGGAACTGGCGACCGTCCTCGGCGGCGAAGTTTCTTCGTCCCGTGCCATGGTCGATGCCGGCGTCATGCCGCACGACCGTCAGGTCGGCCAGACCGGCAAGACCGTCCGTCCGGCGGTTTACTTTGCCCTGGGTATCTCCGGTGCCATCCAGCATCTGGCCGGCATGGAGGAGTCCGAGACGATCATCGCCGTCAACAAGGACAAGTTCGCGCCTATTTTCAGCGTAGCTGACCTGGGTATCGTCTGCGACCTCAACAAAGTCGTTCCGTTGCTTACCGAACGCCTGAAGAAGGAACTGGCCGAATAATCGACCCGGTTCCCGGTTTGAATCGGAGCGGCTTCCACCGCTCCGATTTTTTTTATACCTTTGCGCAATTGTTTTTGACAGGATGGTATTTGCAGATCTATTCTTTCTGTTTGCCTTTCTGCCAGCCTTTGCGCTCTGTTATCTGCTCGCGGGACTGGCGAAAGGCAACGGCGTGAAAAACGGCGTACTGGTGGCTTTCTCCCTGCTGTTCTATGCGTGGGGCGAGCCGGTGTACGTCTTTCTGCTGCTTGTCTGTGCACTGCTTAACTGGCTGTTTGGCCGGGGCATTGACCGCAAGGGCAAGGGGAGGGCGTTCTGGTTGGTGCTGGGACTGATCTGCAACCTGGCTATCCTGGGCACATTCAAGTATCTTGGTTTCTTCGCCGACTTGCTGGGCCGATGCGGCCTGTCGGTACAGGTTCCGGAAATCGCCCTGCCTATCGGCATCAGTTTCTATACATTCCAGTCCATCTCGTATCTGGTGGATGTCTATCGGAAGGAAAGCAAGGCCCAGCGGCGCTTCGGTGACCTGTTGCTCTATATCTCGATGTTCCCGCAACTGATCGCTGGACCGATCGTCCGGTACGGGACCATCGCCAAGGAGATTCACGACCGCCACGTTACTTTTCAAGATGTGGCTGACGGCAGTTTCCGCTTTCTGGTGGGTCTGGGCAAGAAGGTGATCCTGGCCAATCAGCTCTCAGAAATCTCCGACCAGTTCCTTGCCGACGACCTGGCACAGGTGTCAACGGCCGGGGCCTGGGTGGGTTTGGTGGCCTTTACCTTGCAGATCTATTTCGACTTCTCCGGTTATTCTGACATGGCTATCGGCATGGGCCGCTGCATGGGTTTCCATTTCAAGGAGAACTTCGATCATCCGTACTGCTGTAACTCGATTACGGATTTCTGGCGCCGTTGGCACATTTCCCTCGGCAGTTTCTTCCGCGATTATCTCTACATCCCGATGGGCGGTAACCGGCATCACCAGTTTTTCAACATCCTGGTCGTGTGGTTCCTCACGGGACTGTGGCATGGAGCGAGCTGGAATTTCGTCCTCTGGGGTCTTTATTTCGGCCTGATCGTAGCCCTCGAGAAATTTACCATTCTTCGTTGGAAGGTTCCGGCCGTCGTTCTGCATCTTTACAGTTTGATCCTGGTCGTGCTGGGTTGGGGGATCTTCTATTTCGTGGATTTCGCCAGAATGACCGATTTCTTCGGCATCCTCTTCGGAGGAGCGGAAACGCTGTCGGACTTTACGGTGGGAAGTGCACTCCGTTCCCGCTTCTGGCTGTGGATCGCTGCCATGGCCTGCTGTCTGCCGCTGGGACGCTGGCTTCATGACCTGATCGGCGAGAAGACGATCCTGGGACGCAGCGTCCTGCCGGTTTCCAAACTGGTCCTGGCTGTTGCACTGCTTGCCGTGAGCGCCGCCCTGCTGGTGGGCGCGACCAACAATCCTTTCATCTATACCCGGTTCTGACATGAAAAGAGGCATTATCTTCGTCGCAGTCATCACGCTGGTTTACGGGGCTTTTACAGCCGCTTTCAACCTGCTGCCGCGCAGCACTTTCTCAGAACTGGAGAAGCGGGAACTCCAGCGCTTTCCTTCTTTTACCCTCGATTCGCTGGCTGACGGCTCGTATGCCGGTGCCATCTCTTCCTGGTACAGCGACACGGAGCCTTACCGCGATACGCTCATGCTCCTGAGCATGCAGTTCAAAGACCTGTTGGGAGTCCGTTTCGGCGAGCAGAACATCCAGTATGTGGCCAGCGAAAGCGACGTGGCTGTCGAGACGGCCGGCGAAGAACCCGACCCGGTGTTGGAAGCGGATACCGTGAAAACCGTCAAGGCTTTCGAACCTGCCGCGGCCGAAGGCACGGCGGATGACGTGGCCAAGGTGGCCAGTTCCGGAATCATCCTCGTAGGCAGTGGGGAGAATGTACGGGCTCTGATGGGATTCTTCGGCACCGAAAGAGGGGGCGCCAAATATGCCGAAGTGATCAACCAGTATGGCGCCGCTTTCGGAAAATCGGTGCATATCTGGTGCATGCCGATTCCGACTTCCACGGAGTTCTACTGTCCGGAGGAGGCTGCCAAGTTCACCAAAAAACAATGGCCGGTGTTCAACGGCGTCTTCACGAACCTGTCGAACGGAGTGAAGGCCGTGGATATCTATTCCGTGCTGGCCGAGCATACCGACGAACCCATTTACTTGCGGACAGACCACCACTGGGCACCCTTGGGTGCCTACTACGCAGCGCAGCAGTTTGCCCGGCAGGCAGGAGTCCCCTTTGAAGATATTTCCACATATGAGGAGCATGTCGTCCACAACTTTGTGGGCAGCATGTACGGCTATTCGCACAACATCGCAGTGAAAAAGGCGCCGGAAGATTTTGTCTATTATATTCCGACAGGCGTAGAATATACCACGACTTACGTCAATTATACCCTCGACGAGGATTTCCACGTAACGGGGGAGGGCCGGCCCTACAAGAGCAAGTATTTCTTCTCATTCAAGGATGGCAGTGGTGCGGCCTACACGACTTTCATGGGCGGCGACATCAAGTTGACCAAGGTGGAGACCTCCGTACGAAACGGACGGCGGCTGCTTGTGTTCAAAGACAGTTTCGGCAACGCCGTGCCGGGCTATCTCTTCCACTCGTTTGAAGAAATCCACGTGGCCGATTTCCGCTACTTCACCAAAGACGTCATCAGCTATGTGGATGAGAACCACATTACCGACATCCTGTTTGCCAACAACATCACCAATACGTGCGTGAACTACACGTACAGCCGGTACCGCAAGTTCCTCAATCCGGTCGATCCCGGCCTCTCCGCTTTCAGCAAAGATACGATTCCGGAAGCGGTCCGCCTGCGGATGACGGGCAAGTCTTATCCGGAGGAAGGTGCTGAAATTGAATTCAGTGAACTTCGTTACCTCAAGCTTCTCTACTACGACTTTAATGGCCGGGTCCGCAAAGGTGAAATGGTCTGCAACCAGGCGATTGCCGACGATCTGATCGCTATTTTCAAGGATCTTTACAAGGCGAAGTATCCCATTGCTTCGATCCGCCTGATCGATGATTTCGACGCAAACGACCAACGGTCGATGGAGGCCAACAACACCTCGTGTTTCAATTACCGGACGGCCACGAATTCCGAAACGAAGCTGTCGGCCCATGCCCGCGGCCTCGCAGTGGACATCAACCCGCTGCAAAACCCTTATGTGAAAGGGGAGATCGTCGAGCCTGAAACGGCACGGGAATTCGCTGACCGGACGGTCGATTTCCCGCACAAGATCACAGCCGAAGATCTGTGCTGCAAACTGTTCCGGGCGCGCGGCTTCCAGTGGGGCGGAGCCTGGAATTCGGTGAAGGACTACCAGCATTTTGAGAAAAAACAATAATCGAATCGCTATGGAAGATTTGAAAGAAATACCGGTCCTGCTGCTGACCGGCTATCTCGGCAGCGGTAAGACCACCCTGGTCAACCGGATCCTGAACAACCGTCGGGGCATCCGCTTCGCGGTGATTGTGAATGATCTGGGCGAAGTGAACATCGATGCCGACCTGATTCAGAAAGGAGGTGTGGTCGGCAAGAAAGACGACAGCCTCGTTGCCCTTCAGAACGGCTGTATCTGCTGCACCCTCAAGAACGACTTGATCCAGCAGCTCTGCGAGATCACAAGCCGGCAGGCTTTCGACTACATTGTCATTGAGGCCAGTGGCATCTGCGAGCCGGAGCCGATTGCCCAGACCATCTGTTCGCTTCCGGCCCTGGGCTTTGAGTTTGTCAAGAACGGCATTCCGGTGCTCGACTGCGTGGTTACGGTGGTCGATGCGATGCGGATGCAGAGCGAATTCGCCTGTGGCGAAGATTTGCAGAAACCGCATCTCGACGAAGAAGACATCGAAAGCCTGGTGATCCAGCAGATCGAATTCTGCAACATCATTGCTCTCAACAAGGTGTCCGAGGTGACGCCCGAAGAACTGGGGAGAATCCGGGCCATCGTCCGGACGCTTCAGCCCAAGGCGAAAATCATTGAATGTGACTACTGCGACTTTGACCTCGATGAAATCCTCGACACGGGGATGTTCCAGTTCGACGACGTGGCCGCCTCCGCTACCTGGATCCAGGAAGTGGAGCATCACGATGACGATCACGACGAGGAGGACGAGGACGACGATCATGATCACGAACATGAAGGTCATCATCATCACCATCATCACGATGGAGAAGGGGAGGCCGAAGAGTACGGCATCGGCACGTATGTCTATCAGGCACGCCGTCCGTTCGACCTGAATGCATTCGACAACTTCGTGGCGAAGAAATGGCCCAAGAACGTGATCCGGGCCAAGGGTATCTGCTATTTCAGCGAGGAATTCGATACCTGCTATCTGTTCGAACAGGCCGGCCGGCAATTCGTCCTCAAGAATGTCGGCCTGTGGTTTGCCACGATGCCCGAAGAAGAACTCATCGAAAAGTTACGGGAGCAGCCCGACCTGCTCCGCGACTGGGATGCGACCTATGGTGACCGTATGCAGAAACTGGTCTTCATCGGCCAGCACCTGGATGGCGACTACCTGAAGAGGGAACTCGATAACTGCCTGTTCGAATGAAACGAGACTTTCTTTTAATCGGGATCCTGCTCCTGCTGGCTTCCTGCCGTCCTGAATTGGACATTGTGGACAATTCGTTCCGTTCCACGGCAGCCACGCTGTCCGAGAGCGGCGAGACGATCTCCGTCCTGTTCAATTCGGACTCAGGTTCGGCTTCGCTCGACTTGAACGCTTCGGGCTCCTGGACGGCTGAATTTGTCAACGGCCGTGCTTATTGGTGTACCTTGTCCCAGCTTGAAGGAAAGCGTGGCGTGGTCACGCTGACTTTTACCGTCCAGTCGAACGGCGAGTATGATGAACGTTCAGCTTCCGTTTTGTTTACCTGCGGCAAGCTGCAGCGGACCATCGTCGTTACCCAGAAGCAACGCGATGCCTTGCTCCTGTCGGGTGACCGGGTGGAAATGAGCGCTGACGGCGGATCCTTCACGATCGACGTGCAGTCGAACATCGATTTTTCGCACCGGATCGAGGAAGACGGCAGCGGCTGGATCCGCACGGTTTCGACCAAGGGACTGAACAAATCCACGGTGACTTTCAGCGTGGACCAGAATTTTTCCCTCGACCGTCGTTCAGGCACTGTCACTTTCACGGGGACGACCGGTACGGAGGTAGTCCATGTCTATCAGCGGGGTGAAGTGCCGACCATCGTCATCAGTGATGAAGAAGTATCCTTGCCGGCAGAAGAGGGGACTTTCCGGGTGGAAGTGGCCAGCAACCTGGCTGTTGAGATGCAGATGCCGGAATCCTGCACCTGGCTCCGGGAATTGCAGACCAAGACCATTTCAACCCAGTCCTACCTTTTTTCGTTCGAGCGGAATCATTCGCGCAGTCCCCGGGTCTGCGAACTGATCTTCCGGAACGATTCTTTCTCCAAGGCCGACACGGTCTTCATTGTCCAGCAGGATGCGGAAATCCTTCGGTCATCCGGCGAACTGTATGCTTCCAACCGGGGCGATACGCTCAGTTTTGTCACGGCGGAGCAGATAGACCGGCCGGATTTGTTCCAGTTTGACTTTCCGTGGATTCATCTGCTGGGAGTAGAAGCGGATACGGAAGGATTGCGGTACCAGTATCGCGTCGATCCCAATCCGGAGAAGGATGCCCGGGAGGTCCGGGGTACGGTATCCCGTCCTGGTTTTGATGAACCTGAGCTGATCACCGTTTGCCAGTTCGGCCAACAGCCCGTCTTCTCCTATTCGGTACTTCAGCAGGAAGTGAAGGCTCCCGAAATCAACGGAGTTTCGAATTCGGCAGCCATGATTTTCTGGGGCGACGGGACCCGGGATCTCTATGACAGTGAACTTGTGCACCAGTATGCACAGGCTGGCCTCCATACCATCCGGATCGAGGCCATTTCCGTTCCGTTCTGCCTGATTCAGTCGCCGGAAGACGGCATGCGTTACGATTTTACCAAAATGCGGAGGAACCAGCCATGAAAAAGATAACGATACTCATGTTGATCTGCCTGATGGTAGGACCGGGCGTCATGCAAGCTGCTGTCGTTCCGCAGGAACGTGCTGCTTCTGTGGCTGCCTCTTTTTTTGGCGGAACAGCGGCGACCAAATCGGCGGGTACGGTCTCTGTGCGGCTGGTTGCAGCCTATCCGGATATACCGACCAAGGCGGCCTCATCAGCCCCCGCCATCTATGTGTTTGAGCAGGAGACGGAAGGGTTCGTCCTGATTGCCGGCGACGATGCCGCCCGTCCGGTGCTGGGCTATTCGCTGACGGGCCATTTCGGCCCGGAATCGACATGGCCTGTGAATTTTCGCGATTTGCTCGACTGGTATGCGGCTGAGGTGAACTATGCCCGTCAGCAGGGCTGGAAGCCGTCCGCCTCGATCCGTGCCCTCTGGGACCAGCCGACGAAAGCTTCTACCAAGTCGTCACCGGTGAAACTGACTACGGCCGAGTGGAACCAGGGCTCTCCGTACAATGATCTCTGTCCACGAGTGGACGGCCAGGAGTGTCCTTGCGGCTGCGTGGCGACAGCCATGGCCATCATCATGCGTTACCATTCCTGGCCGGAACGGGGGACCGGTACCCTTGCTTCCTATGATTTCGGATGGGATTACGAGCAAGGAGGCTATCAATACCATGTGGACGGTTTTGATCTGGGACATACCTACGAATGGGACAAGATGCCCCTCTCCGGCAATTTTTCTGCCGAAGGCAGGACTCAGGTGGCGCGACTCTGTTATGATCTGGGTGTCATGAGCAAGATGGATTATGCGCCGGATGGCTCCGGGGCCGCGAGTGACTCCCCGATTTACCTGGCCACTTATTTCGGCTATGACAAGTCGATGCGTTATTATGACCGTGAGGATTATTCCGACACAAAGTGGGAGGAACTCATCCGCGATGAAATCGATGCCGGACGTCCTGTGTTTCATTGTGGATCTTCGAACCAGGGCGGTCATGCCTTCGTGCTGGACGGATACAACGATGAGCGGTATTTCAGCATCAATTATGGCTGGGGTGGATACATGAACGCCTACTATACGATGACGCCCGTGGAAGGGCATGAAGCAGACTTGACCGAGTTCAACAAGTGGCAGGACATGGTCTGCCGGATCATGCCGGACCAGGGAGGAACGCCCTATGTAAACTTATTCGTGGGTGGTGGTTTTGCTCCTTTCGCTTGGGACTTCCGTGCATCGTCGTTCCGTACGGGCAATTATTACCTCTACAAATCGCGGTCGACAGGCGACGGACCGACGGAATTATGCTTCTGCCTGTTCAGCAAGGATGGCCAGTTCCTGGAGGCCTTGTCTGAACCCTATGTAGTCGATAGCCATGACTCGCGGATGCAGGTGCCTCCTCTCGAGTGCCAGGCTCCTTCCCGGGTTGAGGACGGCGACCGCATCATGTTGGCGCGCAAGGATGACAAGTACCAATGGTCTCCACTTTCTCAAGATCGTTATTGTTACCTTCAGTTTGACGGAAAACGCAAGCTGTCCGATATGGTCTCGCTGGGACATACCTATGGCTATGCCTCCAGGTGGGATTTTGGTCTACCTTCCTGCCTGTTCCTGCGGGCTTACAAGGATATTTACTGGGAAATCCGTCGTGCAGGAGACGGCAAGGTCCTTCTTGACAGCGGCTCATCGGAAGTAGCGGGTCAGACGTATTCCTACTTTTACGAACCGCTGACCCGTGAAGCACGTGCCAACCGTTGTGATTTCCAGTTCTGGCTGCCGTCCGGGGAATATGATCTTTTCTTCCGGAATTTTGATGAAGAAATGACGTTGACGGTCATTATGTAATGGGAAATCAATTTTTTTCGTAAATTTGTTATCTATACGTAAAATCCATTGGACATGACAAAGTATGTTTGCGACCTTTGCGGGTATGAGTATGACCCGGCAAACGGTGATCCGGACAGCGGCATTGCTGCCGGAACTCCTTTTGAAAAACTGCCCGCCGACTGGGTGTGCCCGCTCTGCGGCGCCGGTAAGGGAGACTTCTCTCCGGTCAAGTAGTATTCATGAAAAGGATAGTTGCCTTCTTTCTGCTGGTAGGGGCGCTGCTTGCCGCCCCTGCCTGCAAAAAAGAAAAGTCTCCCGTCGCTTCGGAAGATCCGAAGATCGAAACGGGTGACTTGTTGTTTGTCGGAATTCCCATGAATTACGGCGACGAGGGTATGGCACAGGCTATTGCCGACGCCACCTCGCAGGGCGATTCCCTCAACTTCATCCATGCTGCCATTCTGGAAGTCGATGAAGCAGGTGCTGTATGGGTGATCGATGCGACGATTGCGCATGGGGTGGACCGTCATCCGCTCGATACACTCTTCGCGGATTTTACCCTGCACCGGGGCGGTCGGGCCACCTTTGAGGTAATGCGCCTGACCGACAACCGCCACGCGGCGACTTACGTGGATCAGGCCAAGGAATTCCTGGGAGAGGAGTACGACTTGTATTTTATGACTTTCAATGGGCGTCACTACTGCACGGAACTCATTTCGGACGCCTATGTGAATGAAGACGGCTATCGCTGGTTTGAACCGGAGCCGATGAATTTCAAGAATGCGGAAGGGGAGTACCCTTCTTACTGGGTCCGGCTGTTTGCGCAGTTGGGAGAACCCATTCCGCAGGATGAGTACGGAACCAATCCCCAGGCCATGCATGCCTCTCCCGGACTCGTCCATGTCATGTACTTGTAATGCAGAATCATACTGAAACCATAAAACTTAATTAATCAATCATTAACCATTAACCTAAAAACACATGAGAAAATTGTTCCTCAGAGTTTCCTTGGCGGCCTTGCTGGCCCTGGTTTCCTTCGCGGCCCAGGCCCAGAACGTCGTTACGGGAACTGTGAAAGATGCGACCGGCGAAGGAGTCGTCGGTACAGCTGTGTTCGTGCAGGGAACCCAGAACGGAACGTCCGCGCAGTTGGACGGATCCTTCACCCTCAACAACGTCAAGGTTGGGGATGTCCTGGAGTTTTCCTGCCTCGGGTATGTGACCCAGGTCGTCAAATGGAACGGCGGCCCTGTCCACGTGATCCTGGCGGAAGACGCCGAGATGCTGGAAGGGACGGTCGTCACGGCTTTGGGTATCAAACGTTCAGCCAAAGCCCTGGGTTACGCGATGACCGAGCTTAAGAGCGATGACCTGAACACCAACCTCATCAACCCGATCTCCGCCATTCAGGGCAAGGTGGCCGGTGTCGAGATCAACGCTTCTGACGGTGGCATGTTCGGCCACAATAAGATTCTGATCCGCGGTGCTTCCACCTTGAGCAACAACAACCAGCCGATCTTCGTCGTCGATGGCATCATCCTCGACAACGAGACGGTTGACAACAGCGCCGACTGGAGCGCCGACAACCTCGACTACGGCAACGCGTTGAAGAACCTCAACCCCGATGACTTCGAGTCCGTCTCCATCCTGAAGGGTGCTGCAGCTACGGCCCTCTACGGTTCCCGTGGTCTGAACGGCGCCATCATCATCACCACCAAGAGCGGCAAGGGCTCCAAGGGCCTCGGTGTGAGCTTCACCCAGACGGTCGGTATCGACCAGGTGACCAGCCAGCCTACGCTCCAGAACGTGTTCATGGAAGGTTATTTCGCCGGCTACGGCAGCTATTTTGACTGCGCTTCCAACTGGGACGTCCACCATATGAACGTGTGGGCCGACGGTACCGACAACGTGCCGTCCCTGCTGAAACTCGCCCGTGACATCGGCGCCACCGGCCTTTCTTTCGGTAACCGTTTCGACGAATACAAGGAAATCGAATGGTACGACGGCAAGCGCATCCCTTCGCAGGCTTTCGCCAACAACTTCAAGGAAGCCTACAACCTCGGTTTCAACACCAACACCAACGTGACCATCTCCGGCGGCAACGAG
>JAEEGI010002159.1_pt1 | contig 48615 bp, 39 predicted proteins | sample 8958751 | NCBI WGS metagenome assembly JAEEGI01 (sample SAMN16246545, study PRJNA631951) | gut metagenome | biome: gut microbiome; feature: rumen; material: KS-attached | host: Bos | place: Iran: Karaj | collected 2018-10
GTTTTTCTTTTGAATACTTTTCTTCTTCTGACTGCAGCTTTTCTTTTGAATGCTTTTCTTCTTCTGACTGCAGCTTTTCTCCGATCTGCCCTCTTATGCCTTCATCTTCTGCTGAAATTATATCTTCCTGTTTCTTTATCACCTCATATTTCAGGTTATTTTCTTCAAGAAGCCTTCCTAGATCATAGGGATTCGTTCCCCATTTTCCATTCAGCATGGTATATTTTTTCTTCAGAGCACTCTGAATCAGCCTTTTCATACTTGCATCTGCATTTATTCTGTCTGCGCCCATTTTATCAAAGCCCGTTTTGGTTAATAGCGAGGCATTATAGATGGCTACTAACTCACAGCCCGAGTATGAAACATTTCCAAGGCCGTATTTTACATTTTCATAGAGCCTTTGCTCATTTATCAATCCCCTTGCAATCACCTGGTTTTCCCTGGACTTTTTTGTTTTCTTCTTTTGTACCTTTTCCCTAAGAAACAATACCCCTGGAATATTAAGTACAATTCTGTGTTTCATGAAGAAATTCCCGCACTTTTCTACAAAATGCGATATTTTAATGTAAATCTTACTCTTCCTTATTCCCATATTATGTTATTCAAGTTGCCATTTTAAGCCCTAAAATAAGCCTTCTGCCCCTCCTTATTATTTCTATCCCGTATGTTCAATACTGCTTCCCCTTAAAGTGCTTCATTTTTCTACTTTTTCTTACCACAAAGCACTTCTTTTTCTATTATTCTATTATACAATTTTGTCCTACTCATTTCAAGGATTTATTTGATAAAGAAGGTGCTTCGCCGTACGGAGAAATTTGTTTTAAAATATATCATTCCAAATTTTTAATGCCCTTATTCCAAATTTCTTTTGACATAATTCCAAATAGTGTGTAAAATAAACCAAATGTATATGAAAGGGCATAAACGTCATGAAGTTTAGTGAAGATAAAAAAAATGCGATTTTGCATTATATTTTGGAAAAAATATCTCAAAACACAACCTCATTATCTAAAAAGGTCTCTGAGACCTTTGATGTAAATCAGTCAACAATTCATTCATACATTACAGATTTACTTGAAAAAAATATAATCACGAAAGTAAAACGTGGAGAATACAAATTAGTAACCAATTCATACAAATACATTCTCTCTCGCAAAAACGGAGACCTTGACAGCGACCTGTATGCCCTAGAAGAATGCTTAAGCAGGCACATTTCTGGTTTCCCTCAAAATGTCCAGGGAATCTGGGACTATGTTTTCAGTGAAATGGTAAATAATGTTATGGATCATTCTGCTGCCGAAACAGCCACTATACACGTGATTCAAGATTACATTAATACAACAGTCATCCTTTCAGATAATGGAGTCGGAATATTCAAAAAACTCAAGGACTATTTCGGTTTCCCTTCCATAGATGAGACCATATGTGAATTGTTTAAAGGGAAATTGACTACTGATTCAATGAATCACTCCGGCGAAGGTATTTTCTTTAGCTCAAAACTTATGGATAGTTTTTACATTATATCTAGCGGAAATTTATTTACCAATAGTAAATATGCTGAAAGTAAATATGAAGACACTAAACTCCTTAATAACTCCTCTCAATCTGATATCGGTACAACTGTAGTTATGAAGCTTTCAAACTTTAGTATCAAAGAAGTTAAGGACATATTTAATCTATACGAAGATTCAAGTGGCCGCTTTACTAAAACAATCCTCCCTCTAAAAAATATTTTTAAAGCATCTCCAGTTTCAAGATCACAAGCTAAGCGTGTTTGTAATAATTTAGATAAGTTCAAAGAGGTTATAATAGATTTTGATGAAATAACCTGGATGGGACAAGGTTTTGCACACCAGCTTTTTGTCGTATTTACTAACCAGCATCCCGAAACCAAAATTATCCCTATAAATATGAATGAAGATGTTCAGAAAATGTACAATCATGCAATTCTTTAGTAACCTATAGCAAGCATCGCACGCTTCGCCGTACGGAGAAATTTGTTTTAAAATATATCATTCCAATTTTTTAATACCATTATTCCAAATAAACCAAGTTTTAAAACAAATAATAATAACAACAAATAATAATAATAACAAAAAATCGTAATATCTGTTTGTTTAAACAGATATTACGATTAAGTCTTCCTTAGTTTACAAAATCTGTATGTCTTACAAAGAACTTATTTAGTCTTACCTCGCCCCATGATGAGTAAATACCAAAGGTGATGAGTGTAAGTACAAATACGATGATATACTCACCTAAAAGAGCAATTCCAGATCCTGAACATGAAAGTCTTCTTCCATTAATTACTGAGTGCTTTGCTTCCCAGCCTTCAATCATACAAGCTGTCCATGGGAAGATAAGACCGAGAGTAAATGTTAATGCTATTGTGGTAACTATTCCATAGCCAAAATACTGGAAGCTGTTTCCATCAAAGTAAGAAGACTGCATTCCTGGTACTATAGGCTCTCCGTCTATGAAGGTATGATTAAGCTCCCACTTCTTCAAGGCTACATATACGAAGAATGAATATATTCCGCAGGTTATAACGCAGAGTATTTCATTTACGATCCACTGTCCAATAAGTGAAGCACCTGTTCCTGTAAAGGTAAGTCTATGTCCATTAATTACCGTATGCTGCTTTACCCATCTTACCTTCTTGCAGTACATCCATGGGAATGCAATTCCGCATGTCACGATAAGAACTATTGTCATTAATATGTTAAGCGCAAGTAAATCAAAGCCGCTTCCATCAAAGTATGAGTTCTCCGGGTCAACATAGCCAGCCCTTTCAAGATCCTTACTTGTTGGATACTTCTCTTTATAGGCCTTGACAAATCTGCTATAGATGGCAATGTCTTCTGCCACATTTACAGGAGTTTCTATAGGCTTATTTGAAATTGTAACTCTTGCTAATAAGTCTAATCCAAGTAAAGCAGCAAGTATTCCGAAAATCCATGCTACTGCTCCCCAGCCAAACTTAATGCCAAGGCAAGAAATTGAAGCAAAGCAGGTTGCAAGCGGTGCAATCCAGACCCAGATAACGTTCTTTGGCTTATTCCCGGTAAGTATTACCTTGATAAGTCCTGCCGTTGCAGCTATAGGAAAAAGGATAAACATCAGCGCCATAATTAATAGCAAGGCTTTTACGATGAAACCAGTCACCGGATTCTTAGTTAGAATTATTGTTAAAAACCCTACTACCGTAAGTAAAACAGCCATTGCAATAGGTGCAAAGGCAGCTATTGGTGCAAATCGTTCAATACCTGCATTTGAAAGCAGCTTATCTGTTCCTGGTATTCCTCCGTCGTCTCCTCCATTTCCACTAGGACCTGTTCCCCCTGAATTTTCATTTGGATCAGCTAGCGATTTTCCACACATCGGACAAAACGTCGATCCGTCTCCAATTTTCTCTCCGCAAAATCTACAGTACATTTTACACCTCTCTACAATATATTATTGATTGGAATATTTCTTAGTATTCCATAACCAACCGTGATTAATAAAACTATAACAAGTAACGCTACTTCCCACTTCTTAAATTCGTCACTTTTATCCTTAACGTATCGATACGCCCGGTAAATCAAATATACACACATCGCAGGAAGTACGCTGACACTTAATGGATTATATTCAACAGCCCTTTTTATATTCCCCTTAGTTAGCTCCGCTATAGCATGAGTCATTCCACACCCAGGGCATTTATAGCCCGTTACAAGCTTAAATACACATGGAATACCTATATCTGTTACCCTATAAAATATGAGGTAGCAGATTCCAAGTGCCATTATGACTAACGCCCCCTTTATCAGGTTATTTTTTCTTTCTTTTTCAGTCATTTCTTTTCTCATAAAAATATCGTGCCTTTAATTAAAAAAAGCACGATATTCATCATCCATTTATAAAGCACTAGCTAAGCATGGTCTTTCCATTAAATACTGTACTTCCATTTTCATCCTGTACTTCATACTCTACAAGAGCTGTCATAAGTGTATCCATGACCTCCGCTGGTATATCATACACCAAATGAACTGGTGAATCAGAAAGGAACGTTGATTCCTTGCTACCATCTGCTTTTCTAACCGTAATCATATTATATGTGAGAAGTCTCAACTTGATTTTACCCTTAAAATTGAACTGGGCCTCAAAATCGAGTGTAATAACTCCTACAGACTCCTGTTTGCAGGAAACAACCCTTGCCATGCCGTTTCTTTCACCCTTCTCAAGTGTCAGCTTCAGTTCCTTTCCTGGTGGCATAAGATCAGAGTTCATTCTAAATAAATTATTTAACTTATTAAAGAATCCCATATCAGCACATCCTTTCTTATTATTACTGGCCTTTTTTCGTCAATTCCCCTTATTTCCTTTAAATACCTATCCTTTTTTCAATTTCTCTAATCTATTATATACTTTTAATGTAACCTTGTCAATTATTTTTCCCCAAAGTTGCACTACTAATTGCACATTTTCCAAACCGTTATTATGCATATTCACCAAGGTTTCTATTTTATTCCAAAAAAATCTCCAACCCGCCATTATTTCCCTATTTTAGACTAAAGTCTAAGGTAGGTTTTAACAGGGCTGGAGATTTATTATTTCATGCTAACACATTCATAATTGCACTACGTATATCAGGCATACACCGGGAGTTTTACACAAACCGATTTATGCCAAGCTCTTATATCAAGCAAGTGCCTTTTCAAGTGTTGCACGTATTGCCTTGATGAAGTCTGCTGTATTAAGTACTGTAACATCTTCCTTCTTGAAGGTTGTAATAAGTGCAAGATCCTTTGTCATCTTTCCTGACTCAATTGTATCAAGTGTAGCCTTTTCAAGCTTATCTGCAAAGTCAACAAGCTCTGGGATCTGATCGAGCTCGCCGCGCTTTCTAAGAGCGCCTGTCCATGCATAGATTGTTGCTACTGAATTAGTAGATGTTTCTTCACCCTTAAGATGCTTGTAGTAATGACGCTGTACTGTTCCGTGAGCAGCCTCATACTCGAAATATCCATGAGGTGATACAAGTACTGATGTCATCATTGCAAGTGATCCATATGCTGATGAGATCATGTCACTCATTACATCACCGTCATAGTTCTTGCATGCCCATATAAATCCGCCCTCTGACTTCATGATACGTGCTACTGCATCATCAATAAGTGTATAGAAATATGTAATTCCAGCCTTTTCAAACTTTTCCTTGTATTCATTCTCATAAAGGTCTGCGAAGATGTCCTTAAATCTATGATCGTAGGTCTTTGAGATAGTATCCTTTGATGAGAACCAAAGATCCTGCTTAAGTGAAAGTGCATATTCGAAGCAGCTCTTTGCGAAGCTTGTTATTGAATCATCAAGGTTGTGAAGGCCCTGTACGATTCCTGCTCCCTTGAACTCATGTACTGTAACTGTCTTTGGCTCTGAGCCGTCTGCTGGTGTGAAAGTCATTGTAACTGTTCCTGGCTTATCTACACGCATTTCTACGTCTCTATATACATCGCCATAAGCATGTCTTGCAATAGTGATAGGCTTCTTCCAGGTCTTTACGTTTGGCTCGATGCCCTTTGCTACGATAGGTGCACGGAATACTGTTCCATCAAGAATCGCTCTGATTGTTCCATTTGGGCTCTTCCACATCTGATGAAGGTCATATTCTGTCATTCTTGCTGCGTTAGGTGTGATTGTTGCGCACTTTACAGCAACGCCGTACTTCTTTGTAGCTTCTGCTGAATCTACTGTTACCTGGTCGTTTGTCTCATCACGGTGCTTAAGACCGAGATCATAATACTCGCTCTTTAAATCGATGAATGGCGTAATTAACTCATCCTTAAGTATCTGCCAGATGATTCTTGTCATCTCATCTCCGTCCATCTCAACGAGTGGAGTCTTCATTTGAATTTTGCTCATTTTATAATCTCCTTGCTTTTTTATTTTTTAACTATTATCTATTATCTATTATTTAAGATCGTTTTCATCAGTTCTCTTGTTAAGAGGAACATAATCAGACATTGTGCCAACATACTTACATGCTGGTCTAACGATCTTACCGTTATTTACAAGCTCTTCAAGGCGGTGTGCACTCCAGCCTGCAATACGAGATACTGCAAATATTGGTGTAAATAACTCTCTTGGAATACCTAGCATAGTATATACAAATCCGCTGTAAAAGTCAACATTTGCACATACCGGCTTGTAGGTTGTTCTATTTGCAACTATAAGCTCTTTTGCGATATTTTCAACATTCTGGAATAAATTAAATTCATCCATCATGCCCTTTTCTTCTGCAAGCTTTTCTGCAAAGCTCTTTAATACTACCTCTCTTGGATCAGAAATGGTATACACTGCATGTCCCATTCCGTAGATAAGTCCACTTCCATCAAAGGCCTTCTTATCAAGTACGTCCTTAAGGTATTTTCTAAGAGCATCTAAATCATTCCAATCCTCTACATTCTGCTTTAAGTCATCGAACATCTGAAGCACCTTGAGATTTGCGCCGCCGTGCTTTGGTCCCTTAAGAGATGCTATTGAAGCTGCCATCGCTGAATAGGTATCTGTTCCTGATGAGGTTACTACAAAGTTGGTAAATGTAGAATTGTTTCCGCCGCCGTGATCTGCATGAAGAATAAGCGCTGCATCGAGCACCTGTGCTTCAAGCTTTGTATATTTTCCGTCCTGACGGAGCATATATAAAAGATTTTCTGCTGTCGATTTCTTTTTATCTGGCACACGGATAAAGAAGTCATTATCCATTCTCATGTGCTGATATGCTTCATATGAATATACTGCAATGATAGGTAGCTTTGCGATAAGCTGCAGACACTGCAATAATACATTTTCTACTGATATATCATCTGGTGCATCATCGTACGAATATAATGAAAGTACACTTCTCATAAGACCATTCATGATATTTTCTGATGGTGCCTTCATGATTACATCACGCAGAAACGCTCCTGACATTTCCTGAAGATCTGAAAGAATATGGATAAAACTTGTAAGCTCTTTTCTTGTTGGTAGCTTTCCAAATAAAAGAAGATAGGTTGTTTCTTCAAATCCATAGCCCTTTGATGTTACTCCATTTACGATATCTACTACATTTATTCCCTGATAATGCAAATAGCCTTCTGCCGGATATTTCTTTCCGTCTCTTGAGGAAAATCCACATACGTCAGATATTTCTGTAAGACCTACAAGTACACCCGCACCATTCTGATCACGGAGACCTCTTTTTACATCATATCTAATATACAGGTCTGGATCTATTTTTCCTGCATTCATGCAGGTTGTAAATAAATCGTCGAACTTCTTGTCAAGCTCGCCGGACAACGCCATCATAGTCTCATTATTTATTCGCTTCTTCTTAACGGTGCTTTTCTTTCTTACAGCCATTACGTTTCCCCCTTATGTCAGCTCATATTTGGTTTTACATACACAAAACAAGGTCATTTTCTATTGAAAATGACCCCCATAGTCAAATATGTACTGTTAGTCTGATATAACTTTTTTACTTATGATAACCTATTTTAGCTTTTCTGTCAACTCAAAATTCCTATTTTACCTGCTTCATTTTTTCTCTCAGATTTTGGATTTTCTTTACTTTTTCTGACTTTTCTTTTCTAATTTCTCTCTTAAGTGCCAGTTCATTTTCATGCCATCTTTCTACCAGTTCCCTTTTTTCTTCTTTGCTTTTTATCCAGTAATTAAGGTACAAAAGCGCTAAAAGCTCCCTTGTCGTTTCCATCAGCTTTTGCTCTGATAAAGGCTTCATATAATTATAATCCACCTTATGCTCTTCATCCCTTTTTTCTTTTATTGCTGAATATATTTCTTTCGGAAGAGTGTACTTGTAATCCGGAGTCAGGTAATTCTCCAGCAAAAAATAAACCTCTGCTAAAGCTATTTTTAACTCCTTATCCATTTTTTCAGGCGCAATTTTTACCAGCGCTTCACCAACATCATATTGCCACATATCTATCTTCTTTTTCTTATCCCCTGTCATAATCACCTCCCAGGCTGCTTTTTCTGCCATATCTATTCTACTTTTACAGCTGCTGCCTTTTTATTCTCCTTTTCCTGCTGACGTACTTCCATTTTCCTTTTCTAGCTGCCTCATTTTTCCGTCTTATATTATGATTCCCTGAAGATGATCACATTCATGCTGGATTATCTGCGCAGTCCAGTCTGTAAACTCCTGAACATGCTTTTTCATTTCTATGTCACAGTATTCAACTGTTATTTTCTTATATCTCGTTGTTTTTCTGCTTCCTACAAGTGAAAGGCAGCCTTCCTCTGCTTCAAAAGGTCCTTCCTTCTTCAGGATCACTGGATTTATCATAGGTACATTAAAAAAACCTACATTTACTACTATTATATTTTTCTTTACTCCGATCATGTTGGCTGCCATGCCTACACATTCGTCTTTATGTGATGCTAACGTATCCATAAGGTCCTGGGCTACGCTTAAATCATCCTTTGTTGCTGTTTCTGACTTCTGTCCTAAAAACAGAACATCCTTCATTATTGGTCTTACCATTTGCTTTCTCCTGCTAAAGTATAAAATAATTATAAACTACTTGACATTCATCTTTATATGTGTTATTATATAAACATCAAATAAGAGTGATGAAAATAATTCGAAAATATAACTCATCGGATAAGGAGTTAAGAAAAGGAGGTATAGTCCAATGCAGAATTTAATTAATTTAGATAGTTCAGATGTTACCTCCAGTTGTATAATCTGATACTAAATCTAAAACGGAACTAAGAGACACTAGAGAAGATAAATCTGGTGTCTCTTTTTTATGCTGCTTTTTAAGCCTGCATGCGTTCTACTCTTAGTCCTTTATCCTTTTTGGGTTTCATTATTATAACAGTTGTTTTCTCACAGTTCAATTACCAAATTTGCACAATTCATAAAAAAGGGTTGACAGAGGAATGAAATCAAAAAATCCCGGCACACTACTGTACCGGGATTTTAATTACATCTCTACATTGAAGAGGTTTTTAAGCTTATATACGATATTTTCACTATCTCCATTTATGTAGCTTGCTTCATTAAGATTTGAAAGCTTTCCAAGCTCATCATTTGAATAGTTATAGCTGATTGAGTAAATAGGAATATCGAGACCATCAAGGATTGATTTTACATCGCTGTAACTATTTCCTGAGTTTGTCTCACCATCTGTAAGTACGAAGATAATAGGTGTTGCATTTGAACCGAGCTCATTACACTTCTTAATTACCTTATCTACACCTACAAGAACTGCATCGTACATTCCTGTACTTCCTGCTGCTGTAAGTGAATTTACAGCGCCATTATACAAAGTCTTCTGCTCAAGTGTAAACTTATCAATTGGAAGATACTCATATACATCATCATCAAATGCAAGTACACCGATGTAATGCTCATCACTGATATACTGCATTGTATTCTTCATTGCTGCACGAAGATTATTGATAGGCTCACCGCTCATTGAGCCACTTACGTCTACAATGAACTCTGCAACGATTGTCTTTCCGCTTGCCTTTTCTTCCTTCCAGATTGTCTGTGCCTCTGATACCTGAAGTCCTGTAAATTTAGCTCCGCTTCCTGCATATTCATCCATGCCATTGAAGCCGTCCTTCTTTGCTAAATCCTGATGCTGATCGCAATACTCTGCAAATGCCTTAAGCACCTGATCTTCATCTGAATGTTCAACAACTCCTATAGCATATAGAGGGTTATCATGACGCACACCAAACGGTATAAATTCAAAGTTACGTGTAAGTGTGCTGTCATTTGCATATGTCTGATACTCACTTACAAGTGCATCAATAAGTCCCTTTTCAGCTGATGAGGTCATCTGCTGTGTTGTATATGATACAAGTGGGATATTTGCCTGGAAAGTCTGGAACTTACTTACCGCGCTATCACTTAACATATCATCTGGTGAAAGTGTGCTAAGTGCTGTCATAAGGAAGTTTATACCTGTTGCTGAGGTATATGGATTTGAATATCCCATTTGAAGCTCGCCGTTTACAACCGCATCAAATACTGTTTCTGCAGTAACAGTTCCCTTTTCTGACATTTCCTTATACTTTGACTTTGAAATAAGTATACCTGCTACATTACCTACTACTCTGTCATCAACAACAGTTACACCCACGCCATCCTTTACCAATAATTCACCGAAAAGCTCGTTAGATGGTGAATAACCTTCTGGTACATATACACCTGTCGATATATATTCTACAGCTGTTCCCGATGGTACTGAACGTATTGAAACGGTCATAATAGTTCCTGAATCTGTCTTAAAGTTTTCCCTATTAAAATCTTCTGCCATATCTGTAAGGAAAGCATCTGTACCCGACTTAGCTGCCTTTTCTCCTGATGAGAAGATTTCTACATTCGAATAACTGCTTCCTGTATTTCCGTTTACTACAAGAGGATAGCTCTTATCAATATCCGGAAGTTCATCTGCTACACTTAAATACTCCGAAACATCAATTTTCTCAGGTTCAACAGTAACTTCAGTAACTTCAATCTTCTTTACCTTATTCGCAAGCTTTGATTTTGCTGTCTCATAATCCATCTGGCTCTGAGATTTTCCTGAATCCTTAAACATGCCTACAATTGCGACAATTACTACTATAACAACTGCAACTGCTGCAAATATCAATACGCTGGCATTTTTCTTGCTACTACTTTTTTTCATTTGATCCTCCTAATGAAAACTCATTTTTATATTGGCTGATTCCCTTAAGGGCCTTTAACGCATTGAAGCTGGCTGTTTTATCCATTTCCGTACCATCTTCGATTTTATCAATATAATCAGCCATTTTGCTAAGTGACATCTGTGTACTGGTATCCCAGGCAGAGTCATTAGTTTTTCTTGTTAAAACATCAAGCAGCTCATCGATCTGAAGTATGAGCGCTTCATTATCATCAGTGATCTTATCAACGCCCTTAAATTTTCTATCAAAAATTTCCTGCTTCTTCTGAATAAGCTCCTTATCCTTTAATTCAAGCTCACCCTTTTTAAACTGAACATACTCGTCATTGTCAAAAGATACTGCTATTCTGAGGAATTCTTCAATTCTTTTATAAAAAACATTCTGAGAAGAAGATATAAGCGTCATTACTCTGCCATCTGAGTCTCTATAGCCTTCAAGAGCATTAATTTTATCACTGAAACGCTCCACCTGCTCTGCTGCCTTCCTTGCATCTACTGCCATGGCAGGTTTTGTTGAAGCAACCTTCTTAAGGCTCGATATTGCAGTATCTGCTAAATCAAGTGGTTCATCCTCAACAAATACAATTTCTCTCGGAGCAATTTTCTCCGATTTAAAGGCCTTAATCGCTAAAAAAACATCCAGCACCGGAAGTATTATCGCTGCTGACATACCGCCTATAAATCCAAGGCCATGTAAATGCATGACATCCGCAACACCAAAAAGATAGGCCTCCGCTATCGCCGTAACGCCAAGCATTATAATAAACAACAACTTTGATTTCATTTTTCCTCCTGTGGCACAACTTCACTCCTCTTTCATTAATACCACGTAACAGATAAAATTATATCATTCAAGCAATTTTACGTCAAGATTTTTGTATTATCATTAACATTACTAAAAGACCGCTAATTTACTACAATCGTAAAATAATTTCCAAAATAAAAAACAGGCGATAGAACCCCCCTATCACCTGTTTTTTATAGCATTTAAAAGTAAAAACGTTTAAGCAAAATTACTGTACTGACATGATAATCTGGTTAACGATTGACTCAAGATTTTCCTGTCTGCCGCTGATATTTGTTGTAACCTCGCCCATCTTCATAGCATAGTCTGAAAGTGACTCGAAATCAGCCTTGCCGTCCTTGATATCCTTGCCTATACCTGTTGTCCAGCTGCTGTATCTCTTGTCGATGAATTCCTGAATTCTGCCATCCTGGATCATCTTATCTGCAATAAGAAGACCAAGTGCGAAGCCATCCATACCTGCGATATGAGCAAGTGCTGTATCCTCAAGTGTGAATGAATTACGACGCTGCTTTGAATCGAAGTTAAGACCACCGTTTGTAAATCCGCCAGCCTTAAGGATTTCATACATAGCGAATGCTGTATCGTACATCTGTGTTGGGAACTGGTCTGTATCCCATCCAAGTAATGTATCACCCTGATTAGCATCAACTGAACCGAATGCTCCGTTGATAGCTGCAACTCTTAGCTCATGCTGGAAAGTATGTCCTGCAAGAGTAGCATGGTTAGCTTCGATATTAAGCTTGAATCTGTCAAGAAGATCATACTTTCTAAGGAAGTTAAGTGCTGTTGCTGCATCGAAATCATACTGATGCTTTGTTGGTTCCTTTGGCTTAGGTTCGATGTAGAAGTCGCCGTCGAAGCCGATCTTGTTACCATAGTCGATAGCCATATGGAATAACTTAGCCATATTATCAAGTTCAAGGCCCATATCTGTGTTGAGGAGTGTATCATAGCCTTCTCTTCCGCCCCAGAATACGTATGCATGTCCGCCAAGCTTTACTGTAGCGTCCATAGCTGCCTTAACCTGTGCTGCTGCATATGCAAATACATCTGCGTTTGGAGCTGTTCCAGCACCGAACATATAACGTGGATTGTTGAAAAGATTTGCTGTTCCCCAAAGAAGCTTCTTTCCTGACTTCTTCTGCTCACCAGCAACAATATCAACGATCTTTGCAAGGTTCTCATTGCTCTCTGCAAGTGTTCTTCCTTCTGGAGCAAGGTCACGATCATGGAAGCAGAAATAATCAATTCCTAACTTGTCCATGAATTCAAAACCTGCATATACTCTATTTTCAGCAATTTCCATTGCTGTTGTACCACCAAAACTCTTATCCTGTGTAGCTGATCCGAACATATCAACACCGTTTGCGCAAAGTGTATGCCACCATGCCATAGCAAACTTAAGCTGTTCCTTCATTGTCTTTCCTGCTACTACTCTATCCTTATCATAGAATTTGAATGCAAAAGGATTTGTGCTCTTAGGTCCCTCATACTTAACTACTGGAACATTCTCAAAATACTGTGCCATGAATATTCTCTCCTTTTAAAATGAAAAATTATTAACCTGCCGCATTAGCGGCATACTGCTCCCTTCATTATAGACCTTTTTCAATTTTATTGTCAATGCAAATATGGTCTCTTACTACGGGAAGTTTTAGACATCTTTATGCGTATTCTTTTTCACTTTTATTTTTCATCCGGCCACATATTTTTCCATAATATTATGTCTTTTCCCCAAAAACAGTAAACTATTTATCTTATTTATACCTCAACTTCAAGTAATATCACTGACTTTCATCTTCCTCACTCTGATCATCTGCTGTAAATCCAAACTGGCTAAAATCAAACATAGATCCTAGTGTCTGAGTTGCCGGTGTCTTTTCTTTACTAGCTTTTACTGTCTTATCGTACATTTTATAGGTTGCTATGAGATCTTCCTTATTCTGCGCTAATTTGAAAAGTCTTCCCGTATTTCTTGCATCAAATAGTGCGTCATGCATTTTCCCGGTAAACTCATAACCTGCCATTCTAACCGCCTTGCTAAGACTAGGCGTATCCTTAAGGCCAAGTATTTTTGTATAATCCTCCTGAAAATCTATCCAATTATCAAGCATTTTCTTGACATTGCCTTCTACCTTAACTCCCTTTATCTTAAGCTCATCTTTTACCTGAATTAGGTCAGAGGCACTCCAGGAATAAATTTTAAATTCATCCCCTGCTCCTACGCACCACTCTACAAATTTAGGGAACGCAATATCGAATTCCTCTGCATGCTCTAGCTTTTGATGAGTTATGCCGGTAAGCGATACGATATTTGCAAATATTCTTTCTGCGTAATGCGGCTTTACCATAGCCTTGTATGAATCAATTTCTTCTAGCTTATCGTCTAGCATTACTGCACCTATTTCTATTATTTCACTCATGCATCTTCTTCTTATTTCTGAATACTTGTATGGAATAGGATGCATTTCAAAATCCAAGAAAACTCTATACATAAGCTTCACCTCCCCTGCAGATAATAAAAAGACACGACCCGATTTACACCAGATTGTGTCTTAGGTTTTCTATATTAAATTATAATACAATGTGCATAAAATTGCAATTGTTAGATTACCTGCCGCTACACTCACGGCATTTTCCTATTATTATTGTTTTCGTTACATTGAGTTCTAACCCATAAATCTTTAGCAGTTTATTTTTAAATTCATCCACAAAGGCACTCTCCAAATGATAGATTTTTCCACATTCACTGCACTGTGCATGCATATGAGCATTGCAATGCTTATGCTCTGATGAATACTGATAGTACCAGGAATCCTGATTAGGCTCTTTATATCTTAAGATTTCCCCATTTTCGCACATTCTATCAAGGTTCCTATAAATAGTGGTTCGATTTACGCCATCTATTTCCTGCTTTAGATAGTCGTAGATTTCTCTTGCCGTAAACCTTTTCTCAGCATTGTCCTTTAAATAAGCAACTATATATTCTCTAGCCTTTGTCTTATAGGTTCCTTTCATCATTTTTACTGCCTCCATTATTACTCTTATGGTAAAATTTTAGTATGAGAAACAAAATAAGTCAAGCAAATTTGAACTTAAGTTGACAAACATCAAGAATAATGATATAATTTGCTGTCAAACATTTTTGTTTTTCTGCATTTTTTTATGAATTAAATGCCTGATTAATTTTAAAAATGCAGAGCTGTTTACAAACGAAAGGATAATTATGAAAAGTAAGAAATTAATGTCACTTGCTCTTGCTTTTGTTATTACCTTCTCACTTGCTTTCACAGCTTTAATGAGAGGCGCTTCAATAACAAAGGTAGATGCAGCAACAGTTACTGCTGCCGACCTTATTACAGCCGCAGATAACTATCTCAAAAAACAAAAGGGCATCAAGATCACCAGAACAACAAGCTTCGATTCGACCATGGTAGTTCTCTTTAGACAGAGCATCGAGGGTGCTGAAGATCCTAATGCTTATAAGGAAGTTCCTGCCGTAGTAGAGGCCAAGAACACAACTACAGAGACCATTAAGGCCGATGCTGGTACCGAATATTCAACTGGTACAAATAAGATTGTTTCTTCTTATGCAATTGATGCAACAACTGTAAAAGAAACTCAGACCATAAAGTCAAAATCATATGTTCAGCTTTCAAAGAAGGGCTATGCCAAGTATATTTATGATGCAGACAGCAAGGAGTGGTTCAAGCTTTCTTCTACTGACAAAACTTATACTGTAATGCAGATGCTCTCTACTCTTTCTAAAGCCAATCTTAAGAACCTTAAGATCACTAAGACAACTGATACCGGCTATGTAGTTAAGGGCACACTTAAGTCAAAGACCTTCTTTAGTAATGTTATCGATACAGATACTGCCATTACTGCTAATGTTACTCTTACCTTTGATAAAAGCACAAAGCAGCTTAAAATGCTCAAAATCGCAATTCCTGGTGAATTCCTCACCTCAAGAAATGGCGTAGATGTAAATCTTTCAAACATTACCATCACCTATAAAATAAAGGGTGTTACTACAGCAGCGGTAAGCGTTCCTTCTTCTGTTCAAAAGAATGCCATAGCTGTTTCAATGGAGTAAAAAAATCTTATGCCCCTATATTAAAGGCATAAGATATGCTCTGATTATTTTATTTACATTTCCAGGACTTGCCGTAATGGCAAGTCCTTTTATGTATAATGATAATTCATCGTATTTTTTTAAATATTCATCCTGATAAACTTCTGGAATCTTTATACCAAGTGATCCCCAGAGGTTTTTTTCATGCTCTATGAGAGCTTTACCCTTAAGTGCATTGCTAGTTCCAGAAAAGCTCTCGATATAATATTCTTTCTTTTCAAACTTTATCCCAGGCACATTTACAAGTCTCTCCAGCTCCATTTCTCCTACAGCAAAGTCCAGAAGTCTTATTTTTTCTGGTCTTTCTTTTTCAAAGCCTTCTCTTTTATATCCTGCTTTTTCTGGTCTGTCTCTTTCAAGTCCTTTTCTTTCAAAGCAATCTTGAAGCTCTATGTTATAGCCTGTCATAAATAACCTATAGCCATTTTCTAAAAGCAGAGTTTCTTCTTCCTCCCTATGGGCCTTAAGGCTTATTTTTTCATTCTTATGATAATAGCTCTTTATCGAGGTTACTTTGCCATCCTTATCAGCCTCTACGCCGATCTGAAAGGGAAGCCTTTCATCTTTCTTTTCAAGCTTTGTCTTAAAGAGCAGTCTAAAGCATCCCTCCTTTTTCGTGCGCGATACATCAAACACTTCCAGGTCTGCTGTCCTTTCATCACTTTTTATAAGGCTATCCATTACCCTCAGATACAGTTTTTCATCATCCTCAGATAAAGTCAGTTTCTTTTGCCTTTGCCCTCTTTTAAAATATCTATAGAATTTGTAATCTGTAAGGCGGCCATTTTCTATGGTAAGTCCAGCGCATTCAAAGGAATTATCGCCATTTTTCCCATATCTTGCTACATATTCTTCTAGTTCCTTTAAAAATCCCTGCATATACGCCTTTTCTCTTTTTAAAGTATTTTCAGCTATTCCTCAAAACTAAAGTTTATCAAAAGCATTCTCATTGTACAGCTCTCCCCTTCTGTTAGAGAAAGAGTGATTTTTATCTGCTTTTGCTCACTTACATCTGCATCTATTGCTACAGGTTCTGAATTTTCATTCACTATTCCCGATGTATAAAGAAGCACATCTCCATCACCGTAAATATTTAGCACGCAGTCTCCTGAATCACTTTCTGATGATAGTGTTATAAGACCAGATAATTTGCTAAGCTTACCATCAAGATTTTCATATACATAGCCAGAGCTTGTAGACCAGCCGTCATTGTACGAGGTCATGCAGTACATATTCACCGTATCATACTTATTTCCAAGCTTATCTAAGGCTCCTGGTGATATCTTTTCAAAATAATAACTGCTTCCCATATAATCGTCTAGATTTTTAGGTTTCTCTTTTTCCACTTCTTCATATAAGCTATCAAAATAGCTGTCTGGAAGCTCTCCTGATGCATTTTTAATTATATCAAGGGCTTCTTCATAATCAAAGACCTCAAGCTTTGCATCTACGGCTGCCTTTATGTTATTTCTATAGGCTGAAAGAGTCGTTTCCCTAAGCTCTGTAAGAGTCTCGTCCTCTCCTATTTTTGCTATGGCTTCGTCAATTATCGCAACAGCCTCTACATATTCTGCGCCTGTAATTTTTTCATTAACAGCCTCTACGGTTTCCTTTTCTATATAGTCTCTATAACCCGACTTTAGATTCTCTAGTCTCTCACTTAAGGTTACATCCTCTCCTATAGTGGTAAGAGCCTCATTTACTTTCTCAATAGCTTCTTCAAATTCTGCCTCCGAGCTAGGAGCCCCTGTCTTTTCAAGAATATTTTCGCGGTATTTATCTATCGCCTCCGCTAATTTTTTCTGAGCTGCATCATATTCTTCATGGACCTTTGTTACAAGCTTATAATTAATTATGGCTTCTTTATAGTTTTCCTGCTCCATGCATTCATTCGCCTTATCATAAGCGCATCTTGATTCATTAAGCTCTGTTATGTACTCAAGCTCCCTCTGTGCATCCGCCACCTGCTTTTCTCCGCCCATTCTTGTTACCAGAATGAGCCTGTTTTTTGCTTCTTCAAAGGATAATTCCTTTGCTTCATAACTTTTAACTATTTCAGTGACTGTATCACCAAGATAAAAATCCAATATCTTTTCCTGGGCAAAGCTTCCCTTTACATCCTTTGTATATAGGGTATTTGCTTCGCTTATTTTACCTTCGTTTATAAAATCAGAAACCTTTTTGGCCGGTGAATTTACAACATATATTCCGCCGCCCGCTGCTCCGAGCACTGTTACGGCTAAAGCTGTGGCTCCGACTATCTTTTTAGTTTTTTTGTTTCCTTTTTCCTGAACCTGTTTTTCTTTTTTTTCAGCTTCTTTTACTGACTCTTGACCCTGCTTTTCTTTTTTTTCTACTTCTTTTACTAACTCTTGACCCTGATTTTCAACTTCTTTTAATAATTCCTGACCCTGTTTTTCCTTTTCTTCCATTGTTCTCCCTTGAACTCTTTTTAGGGTTCTACTTTTCTAATTTATATAATCTTCTCGCATTTTCTTCCGTTTTCTTTTCTACTTCTGTAGTATCCATTTCTCTGAACTCTGCGATTTTCTTTATGACCTCAGGTAGATACCAGGAAATATTCCTCTCTCCCCTATGAGGCTCTGGCGTAAGATAAGGACAATCTGTCTCAAGCACTAGATTTTCCATCGGAACAGCCTTTACTACCTTCATCAGCTTCTTTTCATTTTTATAGGTAAGCACACCGCCTATTCCAAGGTAAAAGCCCATTGAAACATATTCTTTTGCCTGCTCTGCACTATAAGAATAACAGTGCATGACGCCGCTCAGCTCTTTTCCCTCACTTATTGCTGCTTCATGCGCAGCTCTTATCATGTCCATTGTATCCTTTGCGGCATTTCTTGAATGGATTACAACAGGAGTATTTGTATCTATGGCAATCCGGAGCTGTCTTTCAAACCATTTTTTCTGAAGCTCTAAGGAAGGCTCTGGCCAATGATAATCAAGGCCTATTTCTCCTATTGCCACTGCTTTCTTTTCATTTTTAACCGTTTCTTCTATCCATTCCATATCGGCCTCTGTGAGATTTTCAACCTTACTCGGATGGACTCCTACTGCGCAGTACATAAAGTCATATGCCTTCGCTAATTCTAGCGCTCTATGCGAAGATTCCATGCTCTCGCCTATGTCTACTATGGTGCCAACGCCCATTTCCTGCATTTTTAAAAGCACTTCTTCCCTATCCTCATTAAAGGCTTCATCATCATAATGCGCATGCGTATCAAAAATCATTTCTCACCTCTTTTATCCTTTAATGGATCTGCAGAATTATTTATTTAACACCTTCAGCATATTTGTAATAAAGGTCTTTGCTGCTGTACGTTCCTCAAAGGATTTATAATCATAAAATACGAAGCCATCTACCTTTCCGCCTCCATCTACACCTCTTGCAAAGGTAAGCATGTCTGCTAGCAGATACTTATTGTCCTTAAAATCCGGCTCATTTGAAAACTTGATTCCTGCTCTATAGGTAGGTATTCCTATATAAAGCTTTACATCTGATGTAGCCTTCTTTGCATCAAGCCACTGATGCAGGCACACATTAAAGGCAACTGTAGGCTGTCTGAAGCCCCAATATATCTCCGGGCATAAGTAATCTACATATCCCTTATTATTCATCCATTTTTTTACATCACAGTAATTTGCACTGCTTGCATATAAGTTAGCCATGTTACCCTGAGGAGCTATTCCAAATACCACATCCTCATCTATGTCCTTAACTGCACTATACACTCTTTTTACAAGCTGAGAAACATTATATCTTCTCCAGTTGATTATTGAATAGTAGCTCTTAACTCCAGCCTTGATTTTTTTCGCCTTATAGGTATTATATTCTTTATAGTCAAATACGCCCTTGTAGTTTGTTCCCAGACTAGGATAGAAGTAATCATCAAAGTGAATTCCATCTACATTATAATTTCTAACTATTTCTTTTACTCCGTTAACTACAAGTGTCCTTACCGCTGCTATTGAAGGATTATAGTAAGTTCTTCCGCCTATCTGGAGCACATACCTGTCATTTGAGGTACTAAAATCTGAAAGCCATTTCTTTGCCTTGTTATCCTTTGATAATGCGCTTATATCTGTATCATTTGCTACTCTATATGGATTAAGCCATGCATGGAACTGAAGACCTAATTCATGAGCCTTTTCAATCATGATTTCAAGTGGATCATAGCCCGGGTCTACTCCCTGCTTTCCTGAAACATATTTAGACCAAGGATAATACTTTGATGGATAAAATGCATCTCCGAATGGTCTTACATGTACCACTACTGCATTCATTCCCCAATTCTTGCACTTTTCGAACATTTCTGTTACATGTGCTGTAAATTCTTCTTCAGTGTACCCAGTCTCTATTTTATTTCCTTCTTTATCTTCTCTTTCAAAATCTATAAAGGAAATCCAGACTGCCTTAAATTCTTCGCCCTCTGGTATTTTTACGAACTCTCTATCTTCCTTTTTAATGGCTGCCTTTGTAGTTGTTGTCACCTGCTGAGCTGTGGTTACTTTTTGCGCTGTTGTCCCTGTCTGCTCTGTTGTAGCCAGATTTCCCTGCGTGGTAGTACTCTGATCGTTTCCAGCAGTGCCGGTTACATCCCCTACTGTGCCAGTGGCATTCTGATTATTCCCCTGCCCTGTTCCTTCTGCAGTCGTAGTATTAGTGATTTCATAAGCCTCTTGCTCTGTAGATTTCTGAATTCCTGTTTCTCCCCACGCCGTAGTTGTTGCCATTTGCTCGCCATCATATGCCGCAGCTGCAGTTGTAACTGCCTGTGCTCCTGCATCTGCCGCCTTTACTGTCACTACATTTCCTGCCGCTGCTCCTATAAAGGCCGCTGAAAGCAGTCCTAAAGTTACCTTACTAAGCTTATTTCTGAATTCCTTAATTCTCATTTAAAATCCCCTTTTTAAATACTTCTTTTTTCTATTTTTATTTACAAAACACGTTAGTTTTCCTCACATACAATATTTACTAAACGCGTTAATTTCCTCACATACAAACAAATAAAAAATACCGGACTGTTGTAACCCCAGCCCGGTATAGGCAAATCCCCTTTTTATTTCTTTTTCTTTGCTTTTGCTGCAGCCTTCTCTTTATTATTTTCTTCAAGAGTCTTCTCTGCCTTTGCACGCATTCTTGCCCAGAAGCCCTTTTTCTCTGGCTTGCTGTCAAGCTGTCCACGAAGCGCCTTTACGCCAATGATGTAAATACCATTGATCTGTGCCTTTACTTCCTTACCGGTAGGTACATAATCAAATACCTTCTCGTCACACATCATATTCATTACTCTTGGACCGATTTTTGCCTTTACAACTGGAACCTTTGTTCCACGAAGATACTTAGGTGTCTGATCTATTACTATCTGTGGAAATCCAGCTTCTTTAAGCTTCATTCTCTTTTTGTCGATTACAAAGATTGAAACTGTCTGCGCATTCTGCTTTATTTCTGCCTGAGAAGCTTCTGCCTTCTTCTGCATCTTATTAGCATAAATGCCAAGCGCTACAAACGCTGCTATAATTACAACTATTACAATGATTAATACAATCGCCCAGGTAGGCATGCTTTTGTTCCTCCAAATTCACAATATTCCACAAAAGATAATAACAGAAAACACTAAAAAAATCAACTCTTATTTTCTATATACTGTCTATCTTCTTCAAGCATGCTCTGAACAATCTTCTGAACATTTGCTCCGATATGCGCTAATTCCTCTCTTGAGTAGTCCTTCGCATATATAGGCTTTCCAAAATGAATTACCGTACGTACCGGCTTTATCCAAGGCATGTGATCCTCAAATATGGCCGATGAGTTCGATATTGCCACAGGAATAATTGCACATCCCGACTTAGTTGCTATCTTAAAGCTGCCCTCCTTAAATGGAAGCATGTCGAAATAACTCTCTTCCTTATTTCTTGTTCCTTCAGGACAAATAAAAACTGAAAATTTATCCTTTTTAATTACATTTATTGCCTGAATTATTACTTCAAGACTCTGTCTAGTGTCGTCTCTATCCATGAACAGACTATTTACAAGTATCATCCACCATGCTAAAAATGGTACCTTTTTCACTTCCTTTTTAGATATGAATACGGTGTTATGTGATGCAGGTATTACTGCGTATGACATAACTATATCAAAGAAGCTTCTATGATTTGATGTAAATAATACCGGTTCATCCTTTGGAATATTCTCAAGTCCTATTACCTTATTCTTAGTTCCTGTCGAAAGCAGTACAAGCTTAAATCCATATTTTACAAAGTAGATGGATAGCTTAGTCGACAGCTTTTTATTAAAGCATCTTATAAGTAAGAATATCAAAAAGAAAGGCAACGTAATAATAAAGTAAAGTACCAATATAATTCCAACTAGTATGATTCTCAATGCTTTCCTCCCTTAAACTTACCAAATAAGGATTTCAAGCCTGACTTTCCAGCTGTAGGCTGCTTTTCACCGCATTCCTCACAGAATGTCATGTCAACATCAAGAAGATGTCCGCACTTAACGCATCTCTTCTTGCCCTCTGGAATTTCATCTTCTAAATCACCGCTCTTTGGGGCAGCTTCTTCCTTCTTTACTTCGTCCTTAGGTGCTTCCTTCTTTGGCTCTATTTTGTTATGACAGTTTGGACACTCGTCAGTTCCTACCTCTACCTTAAAGCCGCACCATTCGCACTTTGTATATTCTTTTTCATCTTCAGCAGCCTTACTCTCATCGCTCTTTTCTTCTACTGCTTCCTTAACTTCCTTAGCCTTTTCCTCTATGGCTTCCTTTACTTCAGATGCCTTCTCTTCCACTGCTTCTTTTGCTTCCTCAGCCTTTTCCGTAGCCTCAGAAACCTTTTCCTTTGCAGCTTCCTTTACTTCTTCGGCCTTTTCCTCTATGGCTTCCTTCGCATCATCAGCCTTTTCTTTCACTGCTTCCTCTGCTTCAGATGCCTTTTCTTTAACTTCTTCCTTTACTTCAGAAACCTTTTCCTTTGCAGCTTCCTTTACTTCGGCTGTCTTTTCTTCCACTACTTCTTTTGCATCCTCAGCCTTTTCCTCTGCTGCTTCCTTTGTTTCTGATGCCTTTTCAACTACTTCCTTAACTTCTTCAACTTCTTCAGTAACTACAGTTACTTCGCCTGCTTCTTCCTTTACCTCTTCAGTTATTACGGTAACATCATTATCTTTAGCCTCTCCTGCAAGCTCCTTTTCCATTTTCTTGGTTTCCTTGCTTACTTCACCATTCTTATCAAGGTCAAGTGCTGCCTGTGCTGCTGCCTGCGCTGCCGCTGTAATGGATGAGCTTCCATCAAGCTTTGCAACTGCTGCCATTGCTTCACGGATGGCCTTCTGAACTATCTCTTCATCTGTAAGAGCAACCTCTTCTTCTACAGGTGCGACCGTATTACTTACTTCCTCTGTAACATTTTCACCGGTAAGTACCTTCTCAGAAGTATCCTCGAACTTTTCCTCTACAGTGGCGTTGATTTCCGGAACAATTTCTACTGCTGCTTCCTCTGAATACTCCTCTTCTGCATTATCTGCAGGATTGATAAGAGGTACTCCAAATCTTTCTGGAATGTCATTAAAATAGGTTACCTCTGGCTGGTTATAATCCTCAACCGGCTCTTCGATATCAGGAATGTCTGTAATTTCTCCAATATCGTCATCATCATAATAATCATCATAGGAAGCTTCCTCATCATTTGCTGCTTCTTCTGATACTTCTTCTGCTGCTTCTTCTGATGCTTTTTCCTGAGCAGCTTCCTTTACTTCTGCCTCAGCAATTTCCTCTATCTTTACCTGTGCTGCTGCCTCAGCCTCTTTTGCTTCTTTAAGCTCCTTTACAGCGGCCTTATGAGCTTCCTCAGCCTCTGCTGTCTCTTTTTCAGCATTTTCGATTGCCTTATTTAACTCTTCTTCTGTCTTAGCTTCAGCAACCTTCTTATGAGCTTCTTCAGCTTCTGTTAATTCCTTCTCTGCCTTTTCAATAGCCACAGCTGCTTCATCAGATTCCTTCTTAGCCTTTTCTAAAGCAGTAGCTATTTCATCGATCTTATCTTCCTGCTTTTCAGAATCTGCCTTTACTTCGGCTTCCTGCTTTTCTGCTTCTGCCTTTGCAGCCTTTTCTGCTTCTGCCTTCTTATCAGCTTCTGCCTTAGCCTCAGCTTCCTTCTTTTCTGCTTCTGCCTTTGCAGCCTTTTCTTCTTCTGCCTTCTTATCAGCTTCTGCTTTAGCCTTTGCCTTAGCTACTGCTTCATCTCTTCTTACAGCAAGTCTTTCTCTGAAGTCCTTACGCTTTTGAGCAGCCTTCTTTTCAGCTTCTGCCTTTGCCTCGGCTTCCTTCTTTTCTGCCTCTGCCTTTGCCTCAGCTTCCTTCTTTTCTGCCTCTGCCTTAGCCTCGGCTTCCTTCTTTTCTGCCTCTGCCTTTGCCTCAGCTTCCTTCTTTTCCTCTGCCTTCTCTCCTACCTCTTCAGCAGATTTTTCAACATTCTTCTCTTCGTTCTTCTCTTCAGCTGCCTTCTTAGCCTCTTCCTCTGCAACCGCAGCAAGATCTACGACCTTTGCGCCGCACTTAAAGCAGAATGCCGCTCCAACTACAAGCTTCGAACCGCACTTATTACAGAACTTGCTTTCATTATCACTATTCTTTGCTTCTTCTACTGCCTTTGCAGCTTCCTCAGCTTCACGTACAGCCTTTTCAGCCTCTTCTCTCGCAGCCTTTGCTTCAGCCTCTTCCTTTTCAGCTGCTTCCTTAGCGGCCTTTGCTTCAGCTTCTTCCTTTTCAGCCTTTGCCTTTGCTTCTGCCTTTTCCTTTGCTGCCTTCTCAGCTGCTTCCTTAGCAGCTCTAGCTTCTGCTGCTTCCTTTTCAGCTGCTTCCTTAGCAGCCTTTGCCTCAGCCTCTTCCTTTTCGGCCTTTGCCTTTGCCTCTGCTGCCTTCTTTGCTGCTTCTGCTGCCTGATATTCTATCTCAGATATACTTGGAGCTGCGAGCATGAAACCACAGAACTTGCATCTCTTAAGACGCTTAGGCATAGATTTTCCGCAGTTAGGACAATTAATTTCCTCATTATAGGCTTCATATTCCTTCTTATCCTGCTCATACTTCTTCTGCGCTTTTTTAGCATCAACAACACTTGATAAAATGGCTGAAAAATTCTTGAACTTTATTTTACTAAAACCATCGTCACCAGAATCAATGATCTTCTGAACGTCCTCTTCTGACATTTCTTCTAATTCCTTTATGATGGCTTCTCCGATTTCATTCTTTTTATTTTCAATAATTTCCTGTTGCTTACGAATATCCTCGTTTATGTCAGCATTGAACTGCTCATCGCTTTTCTCTACTACATCATTGCCCGCAACAGCTGACACAGCCTCTTTATTTTCCATTTCCTTGTTTTCTTCCACGAGTATACCCTCCTTCAAATATTTACAGACCTTACCGTATATATAACACGTTCAAAAACATACTGGATACATTATATCATACTAACTGTAGTTTTTCAAACTTATTTATTCAATTTTTAAATATTTTTTGTTGTGAAAGTCTCAAAAAATACTAAAATTTTAAATAGAAAAGGCACCCATACCTTAACTTACGTTAAGACATGAATGCCTTTCCCTGAGGGATAGAAAAATAATATTCAAACTTGTATATGCAGTTGGGGCACTGCACATAACTAGAAATCACCACACTAATTAATTATCAAAATTCACTATAATATAGAAAAAACACAATATTTTTTCCTATACAATATCCATTGCGAATATTCTAGCACATTTATTTCAATATTTCAAGTGCAATTTTTCTTATTTTTCAAGTTTATACAAAATTAATTTCTTTAAAATTGCCTTTTTATCAGTACTTTCAAGGCTGAAATCGCTTTCAGTCAACATTTCCATTTCCAAATTTTTAATCTTTATATTTTGTTTAATAATTAATGTATCATAATTTTGAACAAATTTACGCCAAAATCCGTCCATTTATTATTATATTCTTCCTTATTTAATGCCTGCTATCCACTTTATATAAGCGACAGCCTGATCAACATTTTTTGCACTTCCCCAGATTCCAATGACCATTTTCTGATCAGAGTTCTGTCCGCCGTATTTTCCTGCAAATTCGCTTCCATCAAGAGTGATTCCAAGTGAGTAATAATCTCCCTTTGAGTTTTTCGGGGTTATTTCTATATCAACATCCTCCTCCGGGAGCCTTATTTTGCATTTATGAACCTTATCTCCTAAACCCACAATTTCTTCTTCAGTAAGATACTGATCAATCGGTCTTACTACTCCCGAAAAAGCCTGTCCATCAAAGCTCTCCTCAGGCGCAATTATAAGGTCAAGCGAGCCTGCATAAACTAGTGTTGATAAGGTCATGGCACTTTCAGCATACATTGTATTTGCTCCTGTATTATAAGATGCAAAGTATATTTCTTCAAGTTCTCCAAGCTTTAGCCCTGTTGAAGTTATATAATCCTGTTCCATTTCATCAAGAGTTTCCGTAGCGCAGTAATAATCCAGCACTGCTGCACTCAGAACAGGTTTCACCTTTGGCTTTACTATGGAATAAACAATGTAAATTACAAATCCAAGGACCAGAATGCCTGCTATTGCTGGCTTTAGTGCATAGGCCTTAAGCCATGCCAGCTTTTCCTTTTTCGTCTTTAGTTCCTTAAATTTTTTCTTCGCTGATTTTGAATCATCTCTCTTAGAATACAGCGCGGCATCATTATCTAGAAGCCCCTTTTTTTCACCAATCTGCATAAAGCTGAAACCTCCTAATACTTCCTTCATTACTCATACAACACAAATTCGGGAAGCTCAATACAACCCTTACACACTTTTTTTGATTTAAAAGACATTATAGTCCTTATTTAGCTTATTGTCAAAGCCTAAAATATGCCATTTACTTCACACCCTTAAATAAACTATCCTTAAAAGAAGCAGGGTGCTGTGACCCGTATCACAGCACCCTTACTTTTGGGAAATTAAAACTTTCGTTCTCTCTCCCCAATACATTATGAAAATGAAAAATCAAAAGCTTTCATTATCCCTTTACTGCACCGCTTGTAATTCCTTCTACATAGTACTTCTGCATTATTACAAAAAGTATTGAGATAGGAACTGCAATCATAAGACCACCTGCACAGAATATTGAGAAATACTCGCCCACAAGCGACCTCTGAAGCATATTATAAAGACCTATGGCAACTGTCCAGTCTGCTGCATCCTTTGAGCGGATCATGAGACGCGCCATTACGAAATCCATCCAAGGATTCAGGAATGAATTGATTACTGTATAAACAATGATAGGCTTTGAGATAGGTACAACCACTTTTAAAAAGATTGAAAGCTCGGAAGCTCCTTCAATCTTTGCTGCCTCACGAAGTGAAGCCGGTATTGTATCAAAAAAGCCCTTACAGATAAGAAAGCCTAGTCCTGATGCTCCTGAATAAACAATGATAAGACCTGCAATACTGTTTGTTAATCCGAACATCTTCATTACGAAGTATATTGCAATCATTGAAAGAACACCCGGGAACATTCCAAGGATGATTGAAAAGCTCATAAGCCCTTTTCTTGCCTTGAATCTCATGCAGCTCATTGCATAAGCCACCATCAATACAAATGAAGTTGAAATGATGCAGCTGCACGCACCTATAATAAAGGAATTCTTGAACCATGCAGGGAAATTGCAGGCCGCTGTCCTTTTGGTAAATAGGTTCACATAATTTTGAATCGTCCACTCCTCAGGGAAGAAATGTGTAAGGTTGATTCCCGAATAGCCGCTGAACGAGGTTACTACAAGCCAGACTATAGGGAAAAGCCAAATTGCAGCAAGGAGTGTTAATACCAAATGCCTAATAATGATTCTGACCGTTTTTTTCTTCGGTTTTGCTATAGCTTTATTTGCCATTACTGGAATTCCTCCTCCTTTTCTCCTGAAATCATTCTTGTATAACTAAGAAGTGTTAATACCGCACAGATAACAAAGGTTATAATACCAATAACAGATGCTATCTTAAAGTTCGATTCCTCATTTGTCAGTCTAAAGAGCCAGGTGATAAGAAGGTCTATTTCCTGAGCATTGGAGTTTGCGAACTTCATGTTTGATGTAACATAATCCTGTGAAAGAAGATAGATTACGTTAAAGTTGTTGATATTACTAACTATTGAGGTAATAAGTGATGGTCCCATGATGAACATGATATATGGCATTGTAATGTGCCAGAAGATCTGTGGCTCTGTGGCTCCATCAATTTTTGCACTTTCAAGCTGATCACCTGGAATATTCATAAGTACGCCTGTTGCAATAAGCATCTGATAAGGTACACCTACCCAGATATTTATGAGTATTATCATTACATGTGCCCAGCCCGGCTTTGATAGGAAAGGAATATAGCTAAGGCCTTTAGAAACAAGCCCTATATTCTGTAAAAATCCCGTAAGTCCTATATTATTACAGAAGGTATTTACAATTCCATAATTTCCGAACATTTTGCCGATAAGAAGAAGGGTTACAAACTGAGGAACTGCTATGGTTATTACAAATAAGGTTCTCCAGAGCTTCTTCACTCTTGTATTTTTATTGTTGATGAATTTTGCAAGGAATATTCCAAGAAAGAAATTTGAAAAGGTTGCTACAACTGCCCAGATAAGTGTCCAGGCAAGAATTCTTGGGAATGCATATCCGAAGGATACTGTTGTTCCAGAACTGAACAACATCTTAAAGTTTTCAAGACCGACCCAGCTAAAAAGATAGGTTGGTGGCTGATGATCCTTATCATAATTTGTAAATGCTATGCATATCATGAATATGATAGGTATTACGTTGATAGCTAAAACACCGATACTCGGCAGGGTAAGAAGAGTTATGTGGAACTTTTTATTAATAAGCTCCTTTAAATCCTCTCTAAAAGTATTTACATGCTTTCCGGCTTCTTCAAGCTTTTGAGCATTATAAACTGCTTTCATGTTAGATATATAAAGTGCTATGAAGGCTAGCACAACGAGTAATCCGATAATTCCGACCAAAAGTATCAGAAGGGAATTATCATAATCATTAACTACCTTCTTGAATGTGACCAGATCAAGTTCCTCTTTACGCTGCACCGTTCCAAGAGTTCCAAGCTTCGCTATGTATTCCCACGAAAAACAGAAGGTAAATACAAAGAAACCGATTTCTATCAGTGTTAGAAGAAGACCCTTCATAAAGCGTTTTCTTCCAAAATAACCAGCGCCCATAATCACAAGAGATAACTTGGTCCATATATCACCCTTTGCAACTGCCGTTCCAAAGTCTGAAAAATATTTTTTTATTTTTTTCATTTTTTAGACCTCATCCTTAATAAAAGTGCCCCGTGGCTTCCACGGGGCACCACTTAATTTTGTGTACCTGAAGTTAAAAACCCAACTGTTCAGAACTATTACTGTGTAATACCAAGAACTGCCTCGTCAAGTACTGCCTGATAATCTTCAACACCCTCAAGAAGCTGCTGTCCAAGTGTTGCTGCTGGTGTCCAGAAGTTTCCACCTACTCTCTGAAGATTTGCGAATGCTGCCTGTGCTGCAAGAGCTGCAAGTGCTGGTGAACTTGCAATTTCTTCTGAAGAAGCTGCTACTGTATTTGCTGGGCCTTCACCTGTTGCTACACCGATCTGAGTCTGGCTTGATTCATTTGTGAGGAATTCACCAAGAAGCATTGCCCAGCCCGTATTCTTTGAATAAGCATTTACACCTACGAACTTGTAGCCTGCAAATGAGCTCATCTGATAATCTGTTCCGTTTACGTTGAAGGTAGGAAGCTTAGCTGCTGCATAGCCATCACCGTATGCATCCTTAAATGCACCACTGTCCCATGTACCATCTACGAAAGCCTTAAGTGTTCCGTTTGCTGCTGCAGCTGTTGCATCTGCGTTGCCCATTGAAACGAAAGATGAATTCTTTGCTATATTTGAAACTGCCTCTGCAACCTGTGCTCCTGTTGGAGTTGTATCTGTTGCATTCCAGTTACATGTATTTGTTGATCCATCATCGTTTAAGTACATCTGAAGTCCTGCACCTGCAAAGAAACCATAATTGTACCAACCGTTTGAAAGCTCCATACCAACATTAACTCCGCTCTCAACTGCCTTTGCCTCAAGTGCTTCCCAAGATGCTACATCACTCTCAGAAAATACTGATGAATCGTAGTAAAGGAAATATCCATTTGATGCTGTTAATGGATATGCATAAAGCTTTCCATCAAGCTTTGCTGCTTCAACTGTTGATGCTGCATTTGTTGCTGCAGGGTCATAAGTAAAGGTTGCTGCAATTTCCTGAAGTGCACCAGCATTTACAAGCTCTGTAAGCTGATCGTCTGCGAATACGAATACATCTGCTGCTGCCTCAACGTCGTTAAGTACCTCATCCTTAGCGTCTGCTTCTGAAACTGCACCGATTGTTATATTAAAATCAACGTCTGGGTAAGTAGCCTTGAAATCATCAACAAGCTTAGCCATTACTGTCTGATATGCTTCTGTCTCTGAGCACCAAAGTGTAAGATCAACTGTTCCTGATGTTGCAGAAATAAGATTCTGAATTGCCTCTGGATAAGTTGAAGAAGAAGCTGCATCTGTTGCTGCTGTTGTTGCATCTGTGCTGCCTGCATCAGGCTTCTCGGTCGCTGCTGTTGTTGAATCTGCCTTTTCATTATTCTGTGCTGCTGTTGTTGCTGCCGTTGTTGAATCTGTCTTACTTTCGCCGCATCCTGTAAACATTGCTGCTGCCATTGCTGTTGTAAGTACAAGTGCCATAAATCTTCTCTTCATAATAAAATTCCTCCTCTGTGTTTGTTAGAAATAGAAAAAAGATAAGTTTAGATTACGTTTTGCAACAAATTTTGCGCCTTTGTGCAATCGGTTGCTCTATATTGTAAGATTACCACAACAGTCAGAAAAAGACAATATGCAAAATATCTAAAAATAAGGCTGTATTTTTGTGCAATTTTCACAAAAATACAGCCCGTTATTTCATTTTTATTTAGTTAATCGTTTTCGTTGCACAATTTTTCGTTGCAATGTTGCGCAACTTTGTGCATTTTTTTATAACTTTGTTGACTCCTTCATTGAAACAGAATAGTCCAAAATAGTTCTAGAAACAGCTTTTTTTCCAGCTAGCATATCCAAAAGTATGCTACAGGACATTACTCCAAGCTTTCTCGCATCAAACTGTATGCTGGTAATAGGCACTATGTTATTATCAAGAAGCTTTGAATTATAAAAGGATGCCACCTTCATGTCTGCTGGAATCGATATATGGTCTTTACTCAGCTTATTCAACACGCATCTGCATATTTTATCATCCATGCAGAAGATGCAATCCACATCCATACTCTCAAGATCTTCTGTGACCTTTTCAATCATAAGTGGACTTTCCGTATCAAGAAAAATCAGATTTCTATTGACCGGTATGCTATTTTCTACAAAAGCATCTATAAAGCCATTAAGTCTTTTATGAGTTACCATATGAGTTGAATTTCCGCCTATAAGAGCGATTTTCTTTATTCCTCTCATTAAAAGAATGGAGGTAAGCTCTCTGCAGGCACCTTCATTATCAATGTCCACCTGAATTATTGAATCATCCTCAAGCGAACCCATGGTAACAAAAGGAACCTCACGGCTTTTCAAAAAATCAGCCGCCGCATCATTTATGTAAGTTCTTGATAATATTACACCATCCACCTTTTTATTATCTACAAGGTGTTCAAGCTGCGAAATATCATTTTTTATCATAAGTGAAATCATAAGGTCATAGCCCCTTGATGCAGCCATTTCGCTTACTCCAAGCATACTGTCCTGAAAGAAAGGAATATCGACAGTATCATAATCCCCAGGAAGAGTAAGACCGATATTGTAAGTCTTGCTCATTGCCAGCCCCTGTGCAAATGCATTCGGCTTATAATTATGCTCTTTTATATATTTCTGTACTCTCAGCCTGGTCTCGCTTCCAACTCTGCCCTTTCCGGAAATCGCCCTGGACACGGTTGTTTTTGATACACCAAGAGCTTTTGCAATATCACTTATGGTAAGGCCTTTTGTCCCGATATTTTCAGCTCCAAGCTCCATTTCACCAGGAACCATATCTTTAATGTCTTTCATGCAAATTCCTCCAAAACCAATTACCACAAAACTAAATCTTAAACATACAAGTTATATTCTATAACAATTAAATCATTTGCGCAACAAGTTTTTTATTTTTTTCTAAAACCTCTATTTTTAGCCTTTCTTTGCGCAACATTTACAGGTCCATTTATGGCTGAACTCCGAAATAGAAGGCATCAAGAGTTCCCCAGCCTCCCTTTGCAGTCTTTATCCTTACTCCGACAGTGACTGTGTCACCATCTGCTACTTCTATATCTGTAATCCTTGGCTCCTGCCAGTTCACCCAGCCGTTCACACTAAATTCCTTAGTATATTCCTTATCGCCGGCCTTAACAAAGGCCTCAAGCACTGCAGCACTTCCTACATCTCCGCCCTGTGCTTCAAAATAATACTGATAAACTCCTGCTGGTATATCCGTTATTTCCTGTGTAATAGTAAAATCAGGCTCTTCATCCTTAAGCCAGAAGTGAAGTGACATTTCTCCGTCAAATGCATCAGATTCCTTTTTCTGATAGTCAGTAGGATTTGTAGTATTTGAATACTCAACATTCCACATGCTAGTATCCTTCTCTTCAAAGCCGTTATTAGATACTGTATTTACATAGGCAACATGTACAGCTGCTGTAAGCTCTGTTCCATCCTCTGTAGTTCCTCTTACTTCGTAATCTCCAGACACTGATGTGTCTATAGCTGCTATATCCTCTGCATTCCAGGTAACCTTTGCCTTTGATGAAATATTCTCTAGATGTATTTCATCAGTTTCTGCTTCTTTGCCCTCTTTTCCATAGCTTCTATCATTGTAAACAACCTCAATTTCCTCAGGCATATTAAGTTCAGAGCCGATGTTGCAGTCTACCTCTACCTTCTTTAAGAAATCAACAGAAAGCTCTGCAACTGAGCCGTATTTCAAATATTTATATACATAAAGGCTAGGAAGTGGATTTCCATCAAAGTCAAACCATGCCTGATTATCCCATGCACAGCCGCCGTAATATTCTCCTGCATCCTCCTTATCATAGCTTCCAGCATAGCTTGAAGCCCAGCCCGAACCATACTTTTCCCAGGCCTGCTTATTTGCTGCAAGAACCTCCTCAGCATTATCAGCAGTATAATCATAGTGAGCTACAGGTATCCACGCCGGTTCCCAGTAAAATACGCCAAGTCCTCCGATTTCATTTACAGCAGCACAGACATCTCTTAGTGCTGTCGCCTGGCTCTGTACAGTTGCTGCATAGTTACTGTTTAAATCTTTTTCTGCAACTGAATTTCCATGACCATCACCATCTTCAAGTGTATACGCATATGAGGTCTCTGCAACCATTACCTCTTTGCCATATTTTTCCTTTACTGTGCTAAGAACATTCTGCATGTTTTCAATAGTTCCATGCCAGAAAATGTAATAAGAAACTGCAAATACATCATAATCAATTCCTGCATCAGAGAGCATCTTAGTTCTTTCTTCTATTCCGCTCGCATCCGCAATATTTGTATAGTGAATTACGATTTTTACATCCTTTTCAAATTCTGCCGCCGTTTCACGAACTGCACCAGAAGCTTTCTCAAGAAGTGCGCAGATATTGGTATTTTCAGTCTCTCCAGCAAGGCCGTTATTAATTTCATTACCTATCTGCACCATGCCTACATCAACTCCTGCTGCTAATATTTTAGCAAGAGTTTCCTTTGTCCAGTCATACATGAGTATTTCTTTATTTGCAAAGGTTATGTGCTTCCACGCCTTTGGAGTCATCTGCTTACTAGGATCAGCCCAGAAATCAGAATAGTGGAAATCAATAAGCACCTTCATTCCAAGAGCTGTTGCTTTCTGGCCCATTTTTATAGCCTTATCCACATCATTATTTCCGCCGCCATAGCCATTTCCATTCTTGTCGTAAGGGTCATTCCATACACGGATTCTTATGTAATTTACGCCCTCCTCGGCAAAAATCTCAAAGAGATCTTTTTCATTACCATCTTCATCCTTGTATTTAACACCGCTATCTACCTCAGAAATGTAAGAAGAAGCATCAACGCCTCTTATAAAATCATCAGATATTCCCTCTACCTTCTTTACAACTATTTCTCCCTTCACCTCTTCTTCTGGGATTCTCTTTTCTACCTCTACCTTCTCGATAATGGTAGTTGTCATCTCGGTAGTTGCTTCCTGTGAATTATCAGCTACAGTAGTTGTTACCTTCTGTCCGGCAGCATTTCCGGAGGCCTCCCCTTCCTGGCCTGTCAGGTTTTCAGAATTCTCCTTATCGCCCTCAAATGCAGTAGTTGTAACCTCCTGCGCAATGGTAGTACTTTCTGCATTATTTCCTGAATTACTGTCTTTTTTAATTTTTCCGTTCTTTAAAGCCGCAAATACAATTATCGTTCCGATTATGAGAAGAATAAGCACTATCCCAAAGATAACACTCATTTTCTTCATGCTTTTTGTAAACGCCTCAACTGCATCACCATTTTCATCAGCTGGAGCATTTTCTTTATTTGCCTTATCATCCTGCCCTAGCTTCCCATTTTTCTCCATTTTATCCAAATTTTTAACCTTCTCCTTACTTTGTTCCTTATTTTTCTCCGTATTTTTTTCCATAAAAAAACCACTCCGTTAAATTTTATTTTAGCGGAGTGGCAATATTAGCATATTATTATTGCGCAAACACGAATTGATATTATCAAAGTGCAATACCAATACATTCCGTAATTGCTGCCGTAATAATGAAACCTAGCTAAGCCTAGCCTTCCGCCATTATTCACAGAGCAACCAATGATATAGCGCAAAAACCCATACCTCGTGCGCAAAACAAGATACAGATCCATATTAAATTTACCATAACATAATTTTCAATAATTGTCAACAGATAATTTATATCACTTGCTTTAGTTACCATATATATTTGCTTCCTGCATAAGTCCTGCACGTCCATTATCTGTCATAAGCTTCTGATAGTGTCTGTTATATTCAGCAACACCAGGACCTGTGCCATGATTCATAAAGAACTTTTTAGCCGAATTTGAAATAGCAAGATCAGATGTAAATAGAATGCATTCATTTCCCATACCGTATAAGGTCTCAAGGAAGGTATAACCAAAATAAATACCATAGTCACCGTGTCTGATTGCATCCTGCCTTCTGTTCTTGAAGGTATCAAAATAAGCCTTGATTTTATCAAGTGCAACCTTAAGGTTAGGATAGGTTGCAAGGAAATCTGAACGAAGTGTCTTTACAAAATTTAAGCAGATTGCATTAGCTGTCTTCTCAGCATCTGATAGAGGCATTGTCTCCTGCTTTTCAATGAGAGCTGAAACATTCTCATAAACAGTACCGATAACTCCAGATGGATTGCTATCTGCATATTCATTAGAGTCAAGCTTTCCTGCACTTCCTCTTCCAGTATCTCCGCCCGGACCGCCATAATTAGAGCTCATTGAATAACCGCTTGCATACTTTGAATTTCCACCGGAGTAACTTGAACCACCGCCGCCGTAAACATCATTTCCACCGCCGTATACATCGTTTCCACTGCCGTAAACGTCATTTCCGCCGTACTTGCTGAAGCCAAAGCCCTTGTTGGTGTATGAATTGCTGTTATTGTCCTGCTCCTGCTCACTTTGTCCATAGCTTGAAGTTGCATTATTATATGCATATCCGCCTCTTCTTGCACGCTCTGCAAGGAAATCGGCCTTTGCCTGCTGCGCTGCTGTCATGTTCTGCTGATTTGCTCCGCCAGCCGGTGTAGGTCTGTGAATACCTGAACCCTGCTGAAGAGATGACATAAAGCTATTTAAGGCATCGGTATTTGCATCTGAATTAACGATACCAGAATTTACGCTTAGGGCTCCGCCCTGCTGATTATAAGACTCACCCTTAGTCTGCTGTCCTTCAAAGGTATTCTTGAACATGACAATACTATTAAAGATCTTCTTTATGGCAAAATCATATACCTCTGTATCATTAAATATCTTAATGAGAGTAGATACCATGATTTCAATAAGACCATACTTCTCATCGAATGGTGCATGAACCAATGGAAGATAGCTATTTGCTATTCTAAGTCCTGTACGGTTCTTCATAAGATAATCAAGCTTACCCATCTGCTGCTTAGCTTCATCAGTATACTTAACAAAATCAGAATCGCTCATTCCATATTCATCTGGAGTACCATTTGAAGATTCCTGTGCAACGAAATTCTCAATATAGCCCGCTGGTACCTCAAAGAAGTCACCGCTGATAACCTTTGCTACATCATAATCTGTCTTATACTTGCTATATAATTCAAGATAATTAGCAAAGTCCTGTGCAATGGCATCATCCTGAATATACTCAGAAATGAGCTTTGCATCAACCTTAAGCTTTAACTGATCATAAGCGTAAAGAAGGAAAGAAAGATCCTCCCAGCCACGGGCTGTAACGAAGCGCTTTCCATCAACAGTAGTCTTTATTGAATAGAAATTATTTTCCTTAAGGTTAAGGTATGAAATAATACCCGGGTATACCATCTTAGATAGAGCATATTTCTTGAAAGCCTTGTAGCTTGGCTCAATATCAATTCTACGAAGACGGTCAAGTGTAACAACGTCGAATTCATGAACCGAGTTATTATATTCTGGTGGGTTACCTGCTGAAACAATTACCCATCCTGGTGGTATCTGCTCATTACCAAAGGTCTTGCTCTGTAAGAGCATAAGCATTGTTGGTGCTAAGGTCTCAGATACGCAGTTAATTTCATCAAGGAAAAGGATTCCTTCACTATTTCCGCTCTCTCTTACCTTTCTATAAATAGTTGCAACAATTTCACTCATTGTATATCTTGTTACAGACACGATTCTTCCACCAAGCTCATCCTCTTCGATGAATGGAAGACCCATTACACTCTGTCTTGTATGGTGTGTCATGGTATATGAAAGCATACCGATTTTTAAATGTGTAGCCGCCTGAGCAACAATGGCTGTCTTTCCAAGACCTGGAGGACCGATTAAAAGAAGCGGTCTCTGCCTTGTAACATCCATTTTATATCTTCCTAACTCATCCTTTTGCAGATACGCTCTAACAGCGTTCTCTATTTCCTCACCTGCACGTTGAATATCCATTTACAACCTCCAATTATATCATTTTTCATTCCCCGAGTTATAATCTCTCATATTGGTCTTCGTCAAATATGTATTTTATTGCATAAGCCGGAATATTTCCACCACTTCCACCGTTCTCATCATAAAAAACATATGCGACCTTATATTTTTGCACCTTTGTCGAATATATTCCCACTCCATCCGTGAAATAAATAAGTCCAGAGACATGCTCCCTTTTTCTTTTAATCAGCTCATTTTGAATATATTCAAAAGTAGGTCTGGTATCCTTGCCGCTACCGGCATAGGTCTTAAAATTCTTCAAATATTCATTCAGTTCTTCTTGATTTTTAACGATTGAATCACTAAATACTTCCTTTTCTCCAGACTGAATTATATGCATTCTAGAATTTTTAGTAAAATAATTAGATCCCTTAAGAGCACCGAAGGTAAGCTTTATAAGGCTCTCCTGCTTTGCTCTAGTCATATTTTCCGATACATCGAGCACAAAGAGCACGTTTCTTATTACTCTCTCATCATTATACTCAAGCGGCTCCATGATCGGCATGTTATTATGCGCTCTTAGACCGAGTGAATAAAGCGCTGTATCAAAAGAATCCGGATCTACATGCATCGTCTCTCTAAAGTTAGTAAAGTTTGCTATGAAGTTATCATAGGCAACCTTTTCTCTGCTGCCCCCTGCTGAAAGCAGCTTCTCAAGAACTCCGGTCTTACCATTGTCATTCTTTGAAAGAGTTTCAAGGTCTGTCTGCATAAGCTCCCTGATATGCATCCATTTTTCCCTGTCAATCTCTCTTTCCTTCATTACGTCATCACCAGCGCCTTCAAAATATGTATGATCATCGACATTGAATTCTCTAGCATATGTCATGTAATTCTGCTGAGGCACCTGGCTTACCACTGCTTTTCCTCCGGTATAACCAAGACCTAGCATATCTCTCATGTCAGAATCAGCTTCCTTTACCTCATTAGCAAAGAGGAGCCTATATATATTCTCGGCACTAGGCATCTTGATTCTCGCCTTTATTTCAGCATAGAGCTCTTCTCTCTTTTTCGATATAGGCTGCTTTACGCAGTCCTCATCTAAATTGTCTATAATATATTCACATGTTATATTACACGCAAGTGTCCAGAATTCCTTTGAACGCTTACCTCTTCCATAAGGATGTCCAAACACACAATGCAGCATTTCATGCAGATATAATCTATTAATAGCAATAGGTTCTTCCCTGAATTTACGAGTAAGGTTCATGGTATTATAATACAGATAGTGTCCATCTGTTCCCATAAGCCTGACTTTCTGATCATCCTTGAAATTCATATTCATAAGAGCACCAGAAAGAAATCTCATAGATACAAATAGCTCATTTCTAGCGTTCATAAGAATCTTAATACCAAGATCATTCAAGGCATTGCTAGAGCCCCCGGCGGTATATAAACTGCCTTCCGCATTGCCTAAATCCATCTATCCCTCTCCTTTCATCTTTTTCCCATCATCCTATAATTATAACACACAATCCCGAAAAACTACATAGGAAATTAATAAAATTTCTAATTATTATGCGTAAAAAAAGGTGCCATTATTCTTGACACCTTTATTTATCACTTCTTTTTCTTCTTTGAAAACAAGCCTCCTAGCTTTTTCCCCTTCTTTTCCTCCGATGAAGCATCTTTTACTTCACCGATATCACCCTCTACTTCTTTAGCAGCACTTGCTGCTCCATCAACCAGAGTGTCTTCAGGGCTTTCCTGTTCCTTCTGCTCGCCTTCTCTTCCGCCGTTCCTCAACCATTCCTCATATTCTGCATCAAGCTCTTCGCTTGTAGCATTTACCATGCCGACATATGCCGGATTTACCTTTACCTCATAGGCAGGAACGCTCTTTTTCTCTTCCTGGATTTCTTCCGCGAATTCTTCGTATGCAGCCTCTCCGATATTTTCGATTTCAGCTTCCTCCGCATCCTCGTCTGCCCATTCCTTAGCAATCATCTCAGAAACCTTCTTCTTTCTTTCCGTCTCCTTCTCAGCTAATTCATAGTCATCCTCATAATCATCGTCCTCATCGGCGAGCTCATCATACTCATTACCTGCAAGGTCGTCTACCATATTTGCTATGGTCCTGCGCTTCTCATTTTCTTTTTCGATTATGTCAAGATACTTAGGACTCTGCGACATTACATTAAGTCTATCGTAGCAATCATCAGCACGCTTTGAAAACTCAGCAGCCTTTAATCCAAGTCTATTTGTAAAGCTCTCATAGACTCTTCTAAAATCCTCCTGAGCATCAATAACAAAATCATTCAGTTCCTTCATTGCATTATTAGCGTAGATGAGTGATGCAGCATAGGTATCATCAGCCTTGCGCTTCATTTCCTCATAGGCCTCTTCTCCTCTTTTTCTTGCACGGAGAACCTTCTGCTCATACTTAAAATTCGTAGTATCGTAATCATCCATCATATCTATGAGATCATAATTCAGATCCTCAAGCAGCTGAATTATGGCCTTTTTAGACACAATTACTTTATCCTCATCGCTTTCATCAACCTTTGGAGCTTCCGCCAAAAGTCGATGAATTTCGCGCAAGGACTTTTCTATGTCTCTATCATTTCTATCGTTTTTCATACCTTAAATCTGTAACCAACACCCCAAATAGTTTCAATGTACTGTGGCTTGCTTGTATTTGTCTCGATCTTTTCTCTGATCTTCTTGATGTGAACAGTTACAGTAGCAATGTCACCAATTGAGTCCATATCCCAGATTTCCTTGAAAAGTTCTTCCTTTGTATAAACGTGGTTAGGGTTCTCAGCAAGGAATGTAAGAAGATCGAATTCCTTTGTTGTAAAAAGCTTCTCACCACCATCAAGATAAACTCTTCTAGCAGTCTTATCAATCTTAAGACCTCTGATTTCAATAACTTCATTCTTCTTAGCATTTGATCCAAGAAGTCTCTCATATCTAGCAAGATGAGCCTTAACTCTTGCAACAAGCTCACTTGGTGAAAATGGCTTTGTAATATAGTCATCAGCACCCATTCCAAGACCTCTGATCTTGTCAATGTCATCCTTCTTAGCTGATACCATAAGAACAGGAATATCCTTAGCCTGTCTTATTCTCTTACAGATTTCAAAACCATCTACCTTTGGAAGCATAAGATCGAGAATTACAAGTGAGTAATCCTCTGAAAGAGCTGCCTTCTGTCCAGCGTCACCATCCTCAAATATTGTTACTTCAAAACCTGACAGTTCAAGATAATCCTTTTCAAGCTCTGCAATAGCCTGATCATCCTCAATAACTAAAATTTTAGCCATTTCTATCTCTCCTTTGCATATATTATGTATTTGAAATTTTATTTACTTAACTTTTACCGGAAGCTTAACAATTACCGTAAGTCCCTCGCCCTCTTTACTAAGGGCTGAAATATTTCCATCATGAACTTCAACTATTTTCTTTACAATGGCAAGCCCAAGACCCGTGCCACCTGTTTTAGTATTTCTAGCAGTATCCTCTCTGTAGAAACGTTCGAAAATATGAGGAAGTGCGTCTTCTGAAACGCCTGGTCCATTATCAGCAAAGGTTATTTTTACAAAATCTCCATCTTCTTCAAGCTTTACTGATATTTCTCCCTTTTCTTTATCATTATACTTAACAGAATTCCAGACTATGTTACTAAATACTCTCTTCATCTGCTTTCTGTCAATTGCTACTATTTTTTCGGCACTCAAGAGATTTTCAAAGCTAAAATCAAAGCCCTTCTCTTTCATGTCAAATAATACGTCATCAACTCTTTCCTTGAAATATTCGCCAATACCGGTTTCCCTAAAGTCCAGCGCATAATCATCATTTTCAAGTCTAGCATAAAACGATAGGTCATCTGTCAGCTCCTGCATGTCATTTGCCTTGTTCCAGATGGTCCTCATGTATTTCTCCTGCATCTTAGGATTAACTGCTATTCCATCGAGTAATCCTTCTGCATATCCCTTTATTGCCGTAAGAGGAGTCTTAAGGTCGTGTGATACATTACTAAGCATCTCACGAGTTCTCTTTTCTCTAGAAATCTGCTCATTTACAAGATCCTTAAGCTGAATTCTCATTGCATCAAAATCATCGCACAGCTCACCTATTTCATCCTTCGAGCTGCTCTCTATCTTATAATTCAGATTTCCTTCCTTAAGCTCGTTCATTGCCTTCTTAAGTCTCTTTACCGGAACAGTGATTCCATCATACAGCCATAGTATCAAAAGAATCGCCGTAATCAGCAGTATTGCTACTCCTATGATTATAAGAAGTCTCATGGTGCTCTTTAGCTGCGGTAATATTACCGAGACCTTAGAAACAATAAATACGCTTCCTTCCTTATTGTCATCACTGATATAATCATGCTGCTTTATAAGGAGAGGATCACTTCCTCCATAATAAACACCATTTTCAATACTGATGTTTGAACCATATGCGGGCAGGATGTCTTCTAAACTCTTTTCCATCCCCTCTTTTCCCACATAAATAAACTCGCCATCTTCTCTTACTACTAAAAAGGAATCCATAGGAATAAGCTTATCATTTATTCCACTGAGAATTCTTTCATTCTCTAAATCTTCAGGTCTTTCATCTGCATATTGTACAATCTGATCCGCCTCCCGATGAGTCATCCTATTTACAACATTCATCGGATTTGCAATAATCTCTAATGTACCGCCTTCATATTCATAATTCCTCTTAAAGGAATCTCCGAGATAGGCCGACAGAAAATCCAAACTTATCATTACCATTGCAATAGGCAATATCACAATTATGACAAATGCAATTCCAAGTCGTTTTTTTAGATTCATTATAGTAATATGTTCTTTAATGCATCTACCTTATCTGTATGCTCCCAGGTAAAATCAACATCAGTACGTCCAAAATGTCCGTATGCTGCTGTCTTCTTATATACTGGTTTTCTTAAATCAAGCATCTTGATAATTCCAGCTGGGCGAAGATCAAATATCTCTCTTACAGCCTCCTGTAGCTTTGCATTAGATACAACTCCTGTGCCAAAAGTATCAATATTTACCGAAGTTGGATGTGCAACACCGATTGCATAAGAAAGTGCAACCTCGCACTTTTTAGCAAGACCTGCTGCAACGATATTCTTTGCTACATATCTTGCTGCATAACATGCACTGCGGTCTACCTTTGTGCAATCCTTTCCTGAGAAAGCACCGCCGCCATGTCTTGCATATCCGCCATAGGTATCAACAATAATTTTTCTTCCTGTAAGTCCTGAGTCTCCTGCAGGTCCACCAATTACGAATCTTCCCGTAGGATTGATAAAATACTTTGTTCTTTCATCTACAAGCTCGGCTGGAAGAACTGGTGCTAAAATATGCTTCTTAACATCCTCCCTTAAAGTCACAAGGTCTACATTAGGATCATGCTGAGTTGAAAGTACGACCGTATCAATATGTACCGGCTTATCATTTTCATCATATTCAACAGTGATCTGTGACTTTCCATCTGGTCTTAAGTAGGTGAGCTCATTGCTCTTTCTAACATCTGCAAGCCTCTTGGCAAGCTTATGCGCCATATAAATAGGATATGGCATAAGAACATCAGTTTCATCAGTAGCATAACCGAACATCATTCCCTGATCTCCGGCACCGATCTTATCAAGTTCATCATCAGATGATGCACTTATATTCTCTCTGACTTCTATGGCATTGTCTACACCCATTGCAATGTCAGGCGACTGTCTGTTGAGCGCTGAAATAACACCGCAGGTCTCTGCATCAAGGCCGAATTCTCCGGTATAACCAATTTCTCTAATGGTATCTCTTGCTATTTTCTGTACATCTACATAGCCCTCTGTTGATACCTCACCAAAAACAAAAACCAGACCATCCTTAGCGCAGGTCTCACAAGCAACTCTGCTCATAGGATCCTGCTTAATGAGCTCATCAAGCACAGCATCTGAAATCTGATCGCATACTTTGTCTGGATGTCCTTCTGTAACAGACTCTGAAGTAAAAATTCTCTTTTCTAACATTTGCAATTCCTAAAACCCTTTCCTTATAACTATTATCAAGCATTATTTTACTCCATATAGAAAATCAAAAGATTACAAAATAAGTACAAATTTTTTCTTGATTTTTTATATTCTCACTTCTTATCTTTAGATAATCGCATCTGAAATATAATTCTTTTATAGTTATAATCTTCCTTATGTATTTTAACACATTTTTAATTTAAAATCAACTTATTTATTAATTTTAATTTAGAACGTCACTTTTTTTATGTCCAATTTATTATAAACGGTAGCAAAAGTTTCTTCCTAACAATAATTATAGAGCGATTCATATTTCATAATATTTACATATGCAAAATAAAAACGCGGAAATTTGACAACCATCAAACTTCCACGTCCTGATTTTTTATATATAACCAATACTCTGCTGAATCGTCGCCAATTATTTCTTAAAAAGCCATACGCTAAGCTTTACTAACAATTATACTATTCTCAGCTTGAACTTTTCCACCTCATTACTGTCATCTACATTAACTATTGCAATAGCTGCGCCAAGACCTCTGAGCTTTTCATCAAAGCGCTCATAGCCTCTTTCAATGTATTCGATCTGCTGCACTGTCGTTATTCCTTCAGTAGCAAGACCTGCAATTACAAGTGCTGCACCTGCACGAAGATCCGGTGCATATATTCTAGCATTTGATAAGCGCTCAACACCTTCTATGATAGCTGAATTTCCCTCTACCTTTACATGTGCGCCCATTCTTGCAAGCTCATCAACAAATTTGAAGCGATTGTCAAAAATAGTTTCTGTGACTATACTAGTACCTTCTGACAGAGCAAGAAGTGTACTTATCTGAGGCTGCATATCCGTTGGGAATCCCGGATAAGGAAGAGTCTTTACATTAGTATGAGAAAGTCTCTTTGTCGCAACAACTCTGACTGAATCATCTGATTCCTCTATCTCTGCACCTATTTCAACAAGCTTTGCTGAAATAGCCTCTAAATGCTTAGGTATTATATTCTTAATTACAACATCTCCTCTAGTAGCAGCTGCTGCAATCATATAGGTACCTGCTTCAATCTGATCTGGTATAATAGAATAAGTGCTTCCATGAAGTCTTTCAGCTCCCTTTATTCTGATTACATCAGTACCAGCACCCTTTACATTGCCTCCCATACTATTAAGGAAGTTCGCAACGTCAACTATATGAGGCTCCTTTGCTGGATTTTCAATAATTGTCTGTCCCTTTGCAAGAACTGCTGCAAGCATTATGTTGATTGTAGCACCTACAGATGGACTATCAAGATATATATGATTTCCCTTAAGCTCTTTGGTACTTGCTTCAATAATTCCAGACTCGACCTTGATATTTGCGCCCAGCGCTTCAAAGCCCTTAATATGCTGGTCTATAGGTCTTGAGCCTATGTCGCATCCGCCAGGGAATGCAACACTTGCCTGCTTATACTTTCCAAGTAAAGCGCCAATGAAATAGTATGAGCCTCTCATTTTTCCTATATCGTCACTATCAAGAGCATAGGTATCTATGGTACTGCAATTAATCTTCACAGAATGCGCATCAAATCTATCAACGCGCGCACCAGTATTTCCGATAGCCTTTATCATAAGGTTGATATCGGAAACATCCGGAATATTCTCTATTATTACATCATCGTCAGTAAGCAATGAACCAGCAAGAATTCCAAGCGCTGCATTCTTTGCTCCATCAATAATTACCTCGCCGGCTAACGGCGTACCGCCTTTTATTATGAAGCCTCTCATAAATCTCCTCTACCAAAAGTGTAAAAGTTTTATACAATACAAAATGTTACACTTAAATTAACTTTACAACATTTACCGCATTTTTTCAAGTATATTTTTAATTTTGTGTGCTATTGCTGAAATACCTGCATCAGAATCCACGGTTATATCAGCATATTGCTCATATAAAGGTAACCTTTCACTATAAAGATCTTCAAGAGTTTCTCCAGGCTTTATCGCAACACCTCTTTGATGAAGGTCTGCAAGCCTGTTCTTTAGTTCTTCACAGGAAATCCTTATATAGACAACATATGCATTTTCCTTATAGTGCTCCATCGCACGTCTGCAATATACAGCGCTTCCACCCGTTGCTACAATTGCATTTTCAGGTGAAATCTCATAATTTATGTCATCCTCGATTTCCCTAAAGCCGTCTAGTCCATGCTCATCCAAAAGCTCATAGAGCTTTTTCTTTGTTTTTTTCTGAATAACAATGTCTGCATCTATAAATTCAAGACCAAGCATCTTAGCAAGAACAACTCCTACTGTGCTTTTTCCTGCTCCAGGCATTCCTATCAGAACTATATTATTCCTAGATTTCATCATAACCCCCGAAAGACTTATCAGATACTCGCATTCTCGACATCACTTACAAGAATGGTAGATATCCTGTTATCAAGTCCCTTCTTTCCTGCACTCTGCAGTTCTTCCTCGCCGCGCTTTACCGCGTTCTTTATGATATTGACAGTGAATCTTCCAAGACTCTTATAATCTCCGAATTCTCTGCACTTTTCCTCTATCAGCTTTGCCGCCTGCTTTTCAATATCATATTCTGACTTATATAATTCATAGAATACCATATTAATATATTCATTAACGTTATGATCCTTGATTATAAGTCTATTTTCAAATATTCTAGTAAACTGTCTCTTGCCCTCGTAAATCTTGCCCATTCCTGCAAAAGAATCAACAAGTATCACTGGTGTAGGCTTATCTGCATCGCCCATGAAGCTGATTAACTGATCAACAGTCTTTTCCATCATTCCCGATGCACCTTCAATAATGATAGACTTTCCATACAATGATTTTCCCTGTGAAAGAAGTGCATCATTATTTACCTTTGCAGCATCAGTAATTGCACATTTTCCATCCTTTACAATTCCTGCAACAACTGCCATCTTAACAAAGGACTTTGCGAACTTAACGCCCTCAAATCTGTCATTACATGAAATAAACAGAGCGTAATTTCCAGTTCCATCAACAAACTTTCTGACTGCATTTACAAGCTGAACATTTGATTTATCTGAAACATACAGATTTCCGAAATAATAATGGAAATCAGCATTTTCAATTTTGCCATAAGTTGCCTCTTCAAGCTTCTCTGTAAGGTATGGGAATCTTGCAGGATAGCCATATAGCTCTACCTTCTTTTCCTTTTCAGCTCTCTGAGCAGCTCTCATCTGCTCCTCTTTGGCCTTTTCCTCTGCTATCCTCTCAGCTTCTTTTTCAGCCTCAAGTCTCTTTTGCTTTTCTTCTCTAGCTCTCTTTTCTTCTTCAAGCTTCTTTTCGGCAATTCTCTTTTCAGCTTCCTTCTCTCTAGCTTCCTCTATGGCTCTTTTAGCCTCATTTTCAGCTCTGTCCTCTAACTAAGCCTTTGAAACAGTATTAGCGATGTCCTTTACATAATCATCATTATCATCTGAGATATCTATCTTAAGCTTTACATCATAGTCATCAGAAGCATTTTCTTTTGAAGCATCTTTCTTTTCAAAAGCATTTCTCTTTTCAGGCGCATCCGCATTTCCATCTTCTGCAGACGCAGGCTCTTTCTCACTAGCACCATCAAAAGCTTTCTTTGCATCTTCCCCCAAAGAGCCTCCTTCATTTCCGCTAGCATTTTCTAAACCTTCCTCTGAGGAGTCTTCTTTTCCACTAGCATTTTCATCAGCATTTTCTGAGTCTTCCTCTGCATCGCCTTCTTCTTTTCCGCTAGCATTTTCATCTCTCTCTGAGATATTATCTGCAGTTTCCTCTAATTCCTGTTTATCTTCTGAGTCTGATGGCTCATCTTCATCTTCGAACTCTTCATCAATATGGCTGTAATTACCATATTTATCAAGCTTTTCAAGCTCATTCCCAGTTTCCTGCTTTTCACTCTTTAGCTCAAGGGCATTTTTCTCAGCAAGATAATTTTGATATTCAATTTCATCCTGGATATCATCATTTTCGTCGCTTACCGGCTTAAAAATGAATTCAAGGAATTTTCTAAAGCCGCCTCTATTCTTCTTTTTTCTAACAGGTTCATCACCAAAAATATCATCTACTAATGGTGACGGCTTTTCCTCGTCATAATCCTGAGATAAATCTTCCTCCTGCTTCCCCACAGCATCTGGAAGAATTTCAGTAGTACGCATTTTAACAGCTTCAAAACTTCCCGTCTCCTGAGAAGCTTCTTTATTAACCACTTTATTAGCCGCTTTATTAGTTACTTCATTATTAGTGCCATTTTCACTATCATCTAAATCTTCTTCAGTCTGATCTACAGGCTCATCATCCTCTTCATATTCATATTCATCCTCATCCTGCTCTACGGCTCTTGACTTAAGGAAATTAGGAATCTGATTATTTAATCTATTATCTTCTTCTTCCTGCTCCCTATCTATGGCAGCAACGGCATCCTCTAATTTATAATTCTTATTATCAATACCGAACTCGGATAAATCGTCAGCTGTTCCGCCTATGCCTTCATCTATCTCGGCATTTCTGAAGAACTGCTTTATCATTTTTGCTCTGCCCGGCTTTTCTTCACCGCTCTCATAATCTTCTATGAACGACTTCAGCTGCTTAGCATAATCAGCATAATCAGAGCCATCGAACCAAAGCACGATATTATCGCAAAGATCCTTGCACTTTGCATACTTTTTCTTCTTTATATAAAGAAGAGCAAGCACATATCCATAGTAATCATCACAGCCTACATCCTTTATATAGGTCTCAAGATCTTCTATTAAAACATCAATGGTCTTTCCAGTTTCAACATCTATCTTATACTGAAAAATAGATGAATCCGTATCAGCCGGATCTACCTCTCTATACTCTTTTAAATAGTCAGCAGCAACTACGAACTGTCTCTCTTCTATGCAAAGATCGATAAGTCTCTTTAAAACACTAGCAGACTGAAACTTTGCAAGAGATTTCTCGTAGTAAGAAATAGCTTCAATAAGATGGTCATTTTCTTCATATACCTTCGCAACAAGCGAATAGTCGCGTGCGTTTGACAAATACGACATGTCAAGTATTTCCATCTCATCAAGCGCATGACTATAATCTCCGCGATTAGCAAGCTGACGAACATATTCAAGTCCTTTATTAAATTCCTTTTCCTGCCTGCCCATTTTTTCCTCCACTTACTTTATCCAAAAGCTCTTTAATATTTCCACTCATAGTTTCCTTGCCGGCCTTGATCACAAGTGCTCTTTCACAGAACAATCCGGCCTCTTCGAGGTAATGCCCTACATAAAGAACTGACATTCCCTCTCCTGAATACTTCTTTAATGAAGAAATCAGTTTTTCTCTAGTTCCCTCATCCATTCCAACAAATGATTCATCCATAACCAGAAGCCTTGGCTTATTTATTATAGCCACCGCTAAATTGATCTTCCTCTGCATTCCGCCCGAGCAATCCTTTACCTTTTTAGCAAGGATTTTTTCATCTAGCGAAACTGCATCTATGGCTTCCTCCATCCTTTTTTTCAAATCATTCTTAGGAACACCTGCAAGTGATGCAAAATAAGTAAGATTATCGTAACCTGTAAGATTACCATATAATGCTATATCCTGAGGCGCATAGCCTATATTTTTCAAATATTTTTTATTATCTCTAACGCTGTCTATCATGTCAAGCTTAATAGTACCTTTATCAGGCTTTATTATTCCAGCTATCATCTTAAGGGTAGTA
>JAEEGI010002160.1_pt1 | contig 48611 bp, 46 predicted proteins | sample 8958751 | NCBI WGS metagenome assembly JAEEGI01 (sample SAMN16246545, study PRJNA631951) | gut metagenome | biome: gut microbiome; feature: rumen; material: KS-attached | host: Bos | place: Iran: Karaj | collected 2018-10
ACTCACCCGTCCGCCACTAAACTTAAATCACTAGGTTTCATTAAGTCCCGTTCGACTTGCATGTGTTAAGCACGCCGCCAGCGTTCATCCTGAGCCAGGATCAAACTCTCAAAAAAGTTTTTTCCGGCCGGATCAACGATTTGTTAATCTGGCTTACTGTTTAAAGTTTTAGGTATTCGTTCTCAAAAATCTTCTGAGATCAGGCTGCCTAAGAGCCTTGTCTCTGGAATCTTTCGAGGTTGCATTGTTGTTCACTTATCAAGGTACGAGCAAGGCGGGACTTTGTGCAAACCGTTTTGGGAAAGCTTGCTTTCACAAAAACGGGTTTGTGCAAAGGCACATTGTGCTAAGCCTTGAACGGAGAAGGAGGGATTTGAACCCTCGCGCCGCTATTAACGACCTGCACCCTTTCCAGGGGTGTCCCTTCGACCACTTGGGTACTTCTCCAAAATCGTCGATCATCAAAAAACCTTATGCAGTTAAGCAGGAGAATCTCTCTTTCTCCCAGCGGAGAGAGTGGGATTCGAACCCACGCGCCCTTGCGGACAAACGGTTTTCAAGACCGCCTCGTTATGACCACTTCGATATCTCTCCAAAGTGTCCCGCCTCATCAGCGGCAAATGTTATAATAGCAAATATGAAGGTCAATGTCAACCTCTTTTTTCAAAAAAAATCCTTGAAAAGAATGCTTGCAATCGCCATATCTTCGGGGGTTGTCACCTTCATGTTCGTATAGGCTCCCTCGGTCAGTTTCACCTTCACGTCCGTGAACAGTTCCACTACGCTCGCGTCGTCCGTAACAAGCCGCCCTTCCTTACCAAAACCAGCGTCAGAACTCCCTTCGGAGCGTTCCTTGCAGGCTTCCTCAAAGCTACGATATGCCTTAACGATCAGACTTCTGTCAAACACCTGGGGCGTTTGCACGCACCAAACCGTTTTTCTCTCAGGCGTCTCTTTTGCGAATCCTTCTTCATCTGCGAGCTTTACCGTATCCTTCGAAGGCACGGCCGCCACGCATGCGCCGCATTCAAGCGCGTCCAGATAGGTTCTCTCCAGAATCTCCTCTGTCACAAAAGGTCTTACTCCGTCATGAATGAACACCAGGTCCTTTCTTTCGCTTCGGTCCTGCAGGATCGCATCGATCCAGCGCATTGCATTTGCAACGGAAAAGCAACGCTCGCTCCCGCCCGGCAAAATGGTAGTTACCTTGCGGAATCCATACTTTTCAACGACGTCGCGGCGCATCCGTTCCATGTCGTCCTCGCCCGTCACAAGAATGCATTCGTCAATGAGGTTCGACTGTTCCATGGTCCGCAGCGCATAGTAGATCAGCGGTTTTCCGCCAAGCAAAAGAAACTGCTTGGGCACGTCAGCCTTCATGCGGCTTCCCGTCCCGGCAGCAAGCACCACTGCTATGTTTCTCCCCTTGACCGTTCTTTCCATCTGCGTCCCTCGCAATCCTCCAATGCACGCCCAGCCTATGCGTCCGCCACGCGCCCCTCGTTCTCCGCAAGCACCGTCTAGTCTATGACGTCTATCTTTCTCCGAGCTTTAGTCCCGGCACTGCATTTAAGTCATAGCCGCTTCTTACGCCCTTTACGAATTCATAATATCCCGCCGCTCCGATCATTGCAGCATTGTCGGTGCAAAAGATCGGGGAGGGATGATAGAACCGGATCCCTTCTGCCGCGCAGCGCTCCTCAAAGGCCTTGCGCAAGGAAGAATTCGAAGCCACGCCGCCCGCGATCGCAAACTTGTCGAAATGATATTCCTTAACGGCGTGAATGGAATGCTCCACCAGCACGTCGATCACGGCCTTCTGGAAGGATGCGGCCACGTCCGCGCGATTTACTTCTTCGCCCTTCATCTGGCAGCCATTCAAGTAGTTCAGCACTGCAGACTTTAATCCGCTGAAACTGAAATCATATTCGTTCTCATCGACCTTGGCGCGGGGGAATGCGATCGCATCAGGATTGCCTTCCTTCGAAAGCTTGTCGATCTTCGGACCTCCGGGATAGCCAAGGCCAATGGCTCTGGCAACCTTGTCAAATGCTTCGCCCGCCGCGTCATCACGCGTGCGGCCGATGATCTCATATTCTCCGTAATCCTTTACGACCACAAGGTGCGAGTGCCCGCCGGAAGCCACCAGGCAAACGAAGGGCGGCTCAAGCTCCTTGTTCTCGATGTAATTCGCACAGATATGCCCCTCAATGTGATGAACGCCAATCAGGGGAAGGCCCGTCGCGAAGCTGATGGCCTTTGCCTCGGAAACGCCCACGAGAAGCGCGCCCACGAGGCCGGGCCCATAGGTCACCGCGATGCCGTCCAGGTCTGTCAGCGTAACGCCCGCATCCGCAAGGGCCTGCTCGATGACCTGATTGATCTTCTCCACGTGCTTTCTCGATGCGATCTCAGGCACGACGCCGCCATATTCCGTATGCAGCGCGATCTGCGAATAGATCACGTTCGAAAGCACTTCCCTGCCGTTTTTTACGACGGCCGCGGCCGTCTCGTCACAGGAGCTTTCAATTGCAAGTAACGTTATATCCTTCATGATTCCTCATCCTCAAATTTCAGTTCCACGCTTCTGCCGTCGCGGGCCGTCACCACATTCGGGAAGATCTTGCGAAGGTCATCTAAGTAGTAATCCGCCTTGGGCATTGCGGGGCTGTAATGCGTCAGCCAAAGCTCTGGCACGCCTGCCTTCGCCGCGATCCTGCAGGCCTCCTGCATCATCATGTGACGGTGCTCCTTCGCCTTCGGGAAGTTTTCCTCATCGCCGTACATGCCCTCCAGGATCAAAAGGTCGCTCCCAACGGCATTCTCTTCTATGGACTGCGTGGGACGCGTGTCCGTGGAGTACGTGACCTTCAGGCCCTTTCTGTCAGCGCCCATCACCATGTCCGGCGTAAAGGTGCGGCCATCCTGCTCGATCACTTCACCCTTTTGGAGTCTGCTCCAAAGCTTTAAGGGAATGTCCTGGGCGATCGCCCTGTCCTTGTCAAATCTGCCCGCGCGCGGAATCGAAAGGCTGTAACCATAGCACAGCACGTTATGATTTACGCGAAAGGCGCGGATCGTAAAACCATCAAAAGCAATGTCTTCCTGATCGCTGCTAAGTTCATGGAGCTTGATCTCAAAAGGAAGCTCCGGTGCGATCACGCGCAGGGAATTCACGACTCTCGCAAGGCCCTTCGGGCCAATGATCAGAAGCGGCTCCGTGCGTTCGGAATTTCCCATGGAAAGAAGAAGTCCCGGAAGGCCGCTGACGTGATCTGCATGATAGTGCGTAAGGCACAGCACGTCGATGGGCTTAGCGCTCAGTCCCTTTTCGCGCATGGCGATCTGCGTGCCCTCGCCGCAATCGATCAAGATCCCTTTTCCGTTATATTTCATCATCAGGGAGGTAAGCCATCTGTATGGCAGCGGCATCATGCCGCCCGTTCCCAAAAGACATACGTCTAACATGTCCCTTCCCATCCTTTCTTTCATGTTCCGGTTGCCAGAGCAAGTTTCCAAGGCTTAGTTGCCAGCCCTTGCTTCCGGCGTTGATTGCGTGGTCTTGCCGTTTGCCGCTTAGCGCTTCCACATGATCAGCGCATCCTCCTTGGGCTTGTCATAAAAGCCCGGCCGCACGCCCTCACCGCGAAATCCATGCTTTTCATAAAGGCGGATCGCAGGCTCGTTGCTGACACGGACCTCGAGGGTATATGCCGTGACGCCAAGGCGCGCTCCAAGTGCAAAGAGTTCATAAAGAAGCGCGTTGGCAATGCCCTGTCTTTGATAAGCACGGTCCACGCAGACCATGTCGATCTCGCCTTCGCCGAAGGAATCACAAAAGCCTGCAAAGCCAACGGCGCGGTCATCCGCCTCCGCCACAAGATAATGATAATATTCTTGCGTAAGGAGCCTCCGAAAGCCTTCCTCGGACCAGGGCTGCGAAAAGAGTTGTTCCTGGATCCTTGCAAGATCTGCGATATGTTTTTCACTGAGTGGTACGATCTTTACGTCCTTCGTAGGCTTGCCCTCCCTAAACGGACTGTGCAGAGCGCTCTTCCTTTTCGCGCTCTGCCTGGCTCTTTCGAAGATAGGTCGGCTGATGCGCCGCCGCTGAAACCGTCTTCCCTTGTGAGTAATATATTTCCCCAAGTGCCGCAATGCTGGCAGCGCGCTGTGCGTTCACGTGCGCAGGCGCAAAGGAGAACGGCACGCTGCATTCCTTGCGGATCACTTCACTGAACACCGGCACGCCGTCGCCAAGGAACACCACCTTGCGGTTGAGCTTTTCAAGCTGCGACAAAAGCTCATGAATGTCCATGGCGGTCTGCGCGAGCACCTCTCTTGGCAACGCCTTGAATTCCAGCGATCCGTCGGGCTCCTCTTCGAATTCATATACTGCCGTATAAACTTGATTTCTTCTTGCGTCCATGATAGGGCAGACCAACGCATTGCTGCCACACAGGTTGTAGGCAAGGCCCTCCAGCGTCGGTACCTCGATCAGAGGCTTATCCAGCGCAAGCCCAAGACCCTTGGCCGTTGCGGAGCCGATGCGAAGGCCCGTAAAAGAACCGGGGCCTGCACAGATCGCGATCGCATCAAGCGTCGACAGGTCTAACTCGATCATCTTCTTTAATTCGTCCAGCATGGGGAGCAGCGTTTGCGAATGCGTCTTTTTGTAATTCGTCGTGTACTCGCCAAGGAGCACGCCGTCGTTTGTTACGGCAACGCTCGCCACAAGCCCTGAACTGTCAATCCCAAGAATTTTCATATGCTACACTTCCATTCCTTTATCCGATGCGTTCCACCGTGATCTTCCGAAAATCAAAGCCCTTGGAAAGGTCCTTTTCGATCGTCACCTGCACGTGCTTTTCCGGCAGGATCTCTTCGATCAGATTTGCCCATTCGATCATGCTGACGCCCTGGCCGAAAACATATTCTTCAAAGCCGATCTCGTCCATTTCGGAAGGGTCCGAAATTCGGTAGACGTCGAAATGATAAAACGGAAGGCGGCCTTCCTCATAGACCTGCAGGATCGTGAACGTGGGACTGTTCACGTGATCCTGGATGCCGAGGCCCTTTGCAAACCCTTGCGTGAAAACGGTCTTTCCAACGCCAAGGTCTCCGATCAGGGTGTAGACCTCGCCAGGCTTCGCCTCTTTGCCGATGCGTTCGCCAAGCGCCGCAGTCTCCTCGGCGTCATGGCTTTCAAATTCTAAAATGTTTTGATTCTCTGGCATTGCTTTCTCCATCTTTTCTTGCTTACGATTTACGAACGGATCTTGACCTTTTGCGGCGGCATATGCGTCGAGATCACTTCGATCAGCGCATCCTTTTGGTCTCCGAGCTGCGCCTTCGGGAAAATGCTGGCGTTCCTGCCGGAGGTATATAATATAATGCTCCGCGGCGTCGATACGGCCTTCACCATGCCTTCCCAGGATTGGCTCTCGCTCACTTCACCTTGAGAGACGGTCACGCCCTCGTCGTCGAGGACATAGTGGAGAGGCTTTTGAAACGCCTCGTTGGCGCTCCATTGAAGCTTGCTTTTTGTATATAGCGTGATCGGCAGATAAAGCAAAATGACAAGTCCTGCAATGACAAGGAGCCACTTTTGCGCAAGGAACCCTGCGACCACAAAAAGCGCGCCCGCGGTGCTGCCGATAATGCCGCTCGTGCCGTGATAGGTATGCATCAGCACATAATCATAAAGATCCGCCGCCGTGACCTGAATATCCGTTTCAACCATGGGACTTCCTTCCTCGCGAAAGCTTCGCGAACCTCTTCAAAAAAGCACCTACGGCGTAGGTGCTTTATCCTATGAAGTCATTATAGATTTATCTTTCTTAAAAAGCAAGAACTATTTGCCCCTTACAAAACCTTGATCATCACAAGGAACCACAGAAGGAAGCTGACAAAGAGTGCCAGGGAAAGAAGTATGAACCCAATCTGGAACTTGCCCTTCTGGTCCTCTTTCTTTTCTGCAAGGCCGGTCTTGCGCAGTGCGGTCACGATAGGCTTGTAGATGAGAAGCGTGATGCTCGCGTTGATGCCACCCTTCACAAGGTTGAAGGGAAGGAACACGGGGATCAGCATGCCTGCTACCTGCTCACGAGAAACACCCATGTAGAACGGCGTAATGATATAATTCCAAAGGATCATGACTGCCACCATGGAAAGCACGCTGACGCCAAGGCCGATCAGTGCGTTCCTTTTCGTGCGGGTCTTGTAGTAGATGCATGCGGCGGGCAGCGCGAATGCAAGGGTTGAAACGACGTTCATCAGGAATCCGTAAAGGCCCGTGTTGCTGATGGTGACCATTTCGATAAAGGACGTGAGCACGGAGATCAGGATGCAGGCCACCGGACCATAGACAAAGCCTGCGGTCACGATCAGGGCATCCTTGGGCTCGTAGCTAAGGAAGCCGCTGACGTTCGGGATCCATTTGGTCGCGATGACACTGACGTAAGCCAGTGCGGTGAACATGCCGAGTGCGGCAACGTAACGGGGTGACATTTTGTTTTTCATTTGGTTTTCCTCCTTCTTGGCAGGATCGCTGCCTTGGTTTGAATTTGGAAAATTCTTCTTAAGTTGTTCGCATGCATTTCCTTCGGAATAAAAAAGCCCTGAACGATAAGGTTCAGGGCGCTTTCACCACACGAAATGCAGGCCGGTCAAACATCGATCGGACATGCAAACGTTTCTTCTTTCATCCAGACTTTACTGTTGGTTTCGGAGTTTCACCGAATCTGCCAAATGGCTCGCGGACTGTACCGCCAGTAGGGAATCGCACCCAACCCTGAAGAATTTTCTATTTTGTTCCAAACGATACTTTACCACGCGCAGCGCCATATGTCAACAATGATTCTGCCATAACGTGCCAATGGGCGTGACCTTCGTCACGTCCCTCCCTGCTGTCGGGATCATGGAATGCTGCGCATTCCATGCCTTGGACGGTTCTTTTTGACACATTTGTGCCAATGGGCGTGACCTTCGTCACGTCCCTCCCTACGGTCGGGATCATGGAATGCTGCGCATTCCATGCCTTGGACGGTTCTTTTTGACACATTTGTGCCACTGGGCGTGACCTTCGTCACATCCCTCCCTACGGTCGGGATCATGGAATGCTGCGCATTCCATGCCTTGGACGGTTCTTTTTGACACATTGACACCCAGACCACAGGCATATATACTGAAAGTGAAAAATGTGCCAAAAAGAACCGTCCCCAGTGGCACGCCCAGTGGCACGCAAGGAGAAAAACATGAAGAAGTTATTTTTATTTGACATTGACGGCACGATCGCCGTGGGCGATACGCTTTACGAGGGCAGTGCCGAGTTGCTTTCCTATATCGAGCGCATTGGCGGCAAGGCGTATTACATCACCAACAATTCCACCAAGAGCGCCACGGATTACGTGAAGAAATTCCGCGAATGCTATCATCTCGAAACGACGAATGAGCAGTTTGTGACGTCGGGTTATCTGACGCTTCGTTTTCTTCTTCGGAATTACGCGGACCGCACGATCTACTGCATGGGCACGCAGTCCTTTATCGACGAGCTGCGCCGTCACGGCCTGACGGTCACGGAAAAGTGCCAGCCAGACATTGACTGCGTGGTCGTGGCATATGACAGCGAGCTTTCCTACGAGAAGCTTTGCGAGACCAGCAAGGTCTTGCTGACCATGGACGTGCCTTATTACGCCACCAATCCCGATCTTCGCTGTCCCGCGCCCTTTGGCTTTATTCCGGACTGTGGCGCAATGTGTGACCTTTTGGAGGCCACCACGGACAAGCACCCGACCTATCTGGGAAAGCCCAGCAAGAAGGTAGTGGACCTGTGCCTTTCGCTCTCTGGCTATACTCCCGAAGAGACGCTGGTCGTCGGCGACAGACTTTACACGGACATCGCCTGCGGCATCAACGCCGGCGTGGACACCTGCGTGCTCTTTACCGGCGAGGCAAAGAAAAGCGACCTAAAGGACACGCCCTACAAGCCAACCTATGAATTCGAAACCGTGAAAGACTTATGGCAGGCCTGTGAAGAAGGCCGCATCTAATGCACAGACTTCACCAAATTTCCACTTGCTTTTTCGTGCGGGGATGTTATAATAAAAGCCATGGAAGCATAGCTCAGCCGGGATGAGCGTTCGCCTCACACGCGAAAGGTCAGGAGTTCGAGCCTCCTTGCTTCCACTTTTCTTTTTAAACCAAAGCACCCGCCGCAGCGAGTGCTTTTTTTCTTATCATTCAGCCAGGAAAAGCCTGACTCTTTTCTGAATGGCATCGATCACCTGATCGATGCTTTTTTGACCCTCGAAGAAATCCCAGGTTTCTTCACCCACGATTGCCTTCACGCTTGAATTGCCTGCAGGCGCCTTGCGCGCACTTGCGAGGACCTCGCGGAATGCGTCAACGCATTCCTGGTTCACGATGTGCTCAGCGTAATATGTGTGCACTTCGCCGTCCTCATTTATGACTTCCTCAAACTCCTTTCCGTAAAGGCTAAGCTCCTTATCGATGATCTTCTCCATCACGTTCTTGTTGGACCAGAGATCAAAGCCCACGAAGCCTGGCACCACGGGATCATAGGCGAGCACATATTCCAAAAATGCCCAGGCGCCCTCAGGGTCCTTCGAGGTTTTCGCGATGGAAAGCGCCGTCACGCCCTCGATCGTCGCCCTAGGCTTGCCGTCAGGGGAAGGATATCCCATGACCACAATGTCGCCCAGCTCCTTTTTGGCGCGCGCATAGGCAGAAAGGCCGTAGAAATCCATCTCTGCAAAGTTGAAGGGCCTGTCGCTCGGATCCACCGTGGCTTCTTTTTCCTGACACTCCTTCATATACGCAAGAAGCGTTCTGAATTCCTCGCCGTCAAAATAGCATTCCCTTTTTTCGGCATCCCAGAAGTAATCCAGCGGATCGAGATAAAGACAATACATGCGAAAGAACAGGAACTGCCGGAACGGCCTCCATTCCTCTTTGTCCCGAAGGTATGCCACCATTTCATCATAGGTCCAGCCGGGCGCTTTCTTCCACTGCGAAGCAGGTACGATCAGCGTTCCAAGCCTGAACCGATAAGGGATCGTGTACAGAATGTCGCCGCAGGTGCCATACTCGAGGATCTCGGGATAAAAGTCCTCCTCGGAAAGCACCTCGCTCTTTGCAAGGTATTCGCGAAGGTCCTTCAAGTATCCGCCGCTTGCAAGACTTTCCGAAAGGTCATTCAGGTTTGCATGGCAGATAATATCCGGCGGATTATCCCCCAGAAGGTCTGCCGCGAGGCGCTTCTCCGCGCTCTCCCATTCCTCATCGGAAGCACTGCTCGCATAGGGTACGATGGTTACGTGAATGTCATCCTGCAACTTATTAAAATCCATGACGAACTTTTGCAGGTTACCGTCGCTGTCCATCGTCTTGATCGCAACCGTCACCTCACGCTTCTTGGGAAGCTCCTCCGCCTTCTTCCAGACAATCTTAATATATTCTCTGCTCTCGTAATCATTTGCGTAGATCGCGCCGTCAGAAGCCTTCCAGACCATCCAAATGCCAGAGCCCATAAGGCCTACGTCGGACCACTTGAACAATGTGTAAAATGCCTTCTCTGAAAAGGAATATCGATATGCCGCGTCGCTTGTATATAAATACAAATTCTCCGCATCGCTGCCCTGCAAAAAGATCCCGCGAAGATCCCCCGGAAAGGCTGTCAGCTCCTCGCCCATCTCATTCTTTTCCGCGTCCAAACGGCAGATACTAACGACTGCGCCGTTCTCTCCGGATCGTCTTAGCGCGTATATACCTTCGCCAAGACCTTCAAATTCTCCGCCCTTTCCGTCAATCCTTCCGCGAACCGTTCCGTCCAGGCTTCGAACCTCCAGCCCCTTCGCCTCTACTCTGGACAGGTAAACAGTATCGTTTGATATCAATGCGCTCCGCACGTCTGAAAAATCCCAGTCCCCGGTAAGCCCGGTCTCACCCCAAAGCTCACCGCCATTCGTCACTCCCCAAAGTGATCCGTTTGGCAAAACGCCGCGCTGATAACTTGCATCCGAGGGCACGGTTATGCCTGCCGGCTCAGCAACATAGGCTCCGTCCTCCGGCATCGGAATGACCGTGGTCTTTTGTCCCTTCGCCGTCACCACAACAGCCGGCTGCGGCGTCTCCTGCGTTTGTTCTTGCTCCGGCTCCTTCTTCGGGCCACATGCCGCAAAGCTTGTCAGACAAAGAATCGCCGCAAGCAGCAATGCGAGGCTTCTTTTATGCCATGCGCCATTTCGTTTCAACATACCAATCCCCATCACAAGTTCCCCCTTTCCTACTCTACAGATCAATGATAGCATCCCGCCAAACGCCTTGTAAACGTGTCTTACGCAATCTTAATCCGTTCTTAGGAAATCTTAATGGAATCTTAAAAAGATGGCTCGAAATGAAACAGAAAGGCGCCTTGCCTTCGCAAAGCGCATTTCATCATGCATGATATATGTTGCTTGACTTGTTGTCAATCACAACCAAAGCTAGTCCTCAGGGAACACGTAATCCTTCCCCGGTAATACGGCATTGAGGATGATACCTACCAGAGCACCAATTGCAAGACCCGAAAGGGAAATGGTAATGGAGCCTGCAGGGATCACGATCGCGCCTGCAGCGCTGTACTTGATGCCAATGGAGAGCACCAGGATGAGTGCGGCGATGATAAAGTTACGGCTCTTGGAGAAGTCGCACTTTGCTTCCACGATGTTGCGAACGCCGACTGCGGAGATCATGCCGTAAAGCACGAGGGATACGCCGCCAACGGTTGCGGTAGGCATGTTGCCAACCAGTGCCGCAAACTTCGGGCAGAAGGAGAACAGGATCGCGAAGCAGGCTGCCAGTCGGATCACGAAGGGATCATATACCTTGGTCAGGGAAAGCACGCCCGTATTCTCGCCGTAGGTCGTATTTGCGGGTGCGCCAAAGAGTGCTGCCAAGCTGGTTGCAAGACCATCGCCAAGGAGCGTTCTGTGAAGTCCGGGATCCTTGATGAAGTTCCTGCCAACGGTAGAGGAAATGGCGGAGATGTCTCCGATGTGCTCCACGATCGTTGCAAGAGCGATGGGAACGATGGTGATGATCGCGGTGATGAGCAGGGACGTGTTGCCGTCCTTGAATGCCCAGAACGCGGTACGCTCAAAGTGAATGGGAAGTCCAACCCATGCAGCGTCTGCCACTGCGGAGAAATCTGCACGGCCAAGGATCACTGCCAGGATATAGGAGCCAAACACGCCAATGATGATGGGGATGATCTTGATCATGCCCTTGCCCCAGATGTTGCAGATGATAATGAGTATGATGGCAACCAAAGCGATCAGCCAGTCGGATGCACAGCTGTCAATTGCAGACTGGGAAAGCGTAAGACCAATGGCGATGATGATGGGACCGGTAACAATGGGAGGGAAGAACTTCATAACCTTTCCGCTTCCAAAAGCCTTGATCAAAGCAGACAGTACCAAATACAGAAGACCTGCACATGCCACGCCGACGCAGGCATAAGGAAGCAGTTCCTTTTGGCCCTCCGGCGCGATCGCGAAATATCCAGGCAGAAATGCAAAGGAAGATCCCAGGAATGCGGGAACCTTTCTCTTTGTCAGAAAATGGAACAACAGCGTGCCCAGACCTGCAAACAAAAGCGTGGTGGACACATCCAGACCAGTTAGCATCGGAACGAGCACCGTTGCGCCAAACATCGCGAACATGTGCTGCAGTCCCAACACGGCTACCTTAGGCGCGCCAAGGGTTTTCGCGTCGTAGATCCCCTGTTCGCCTACTTGAGTTTTCTTTTCGTCACTCATTGACTTTTCCTCCCATAAACTTGAAATGCCTTCTAGGGTCTCTTACCCTATACCACAATATCATGTATAAAAGTCGTAGTCAAGTACCACCCATGGTATTTTATTCTATAACGTGTGTTTTTAACCACTCGGTCCAGAGCGGCACGTATTTTGCCTTCAGATGGATGCCGTCGGAGGTGTACGTCGGGTTCATTCCGCCGCTTTCGTCCGTGATTGCCTCGTTTACGTCGAGATAGAATATTCTTTCGCCGTCGGCCAGTTCCTTCAAGGCTTCGTTTCTCTCGATCAGCTTTTTGTTCGAGATGAAATCGCCCTTTCTGGAGCGCTTTTCCGTCACGAGCATGATGCTCATGATGATGATCTTGGCGTCAGGCTGCAGCTCCTGGATGCGGGAAAGCCGCTCCTTATAGGTTTCGATAAAGCCCTCCTGCGTTCCGATGTCGAGCTCATTGATGCCAACCATGATATATATCTTCGCAAACTGGTTCTGCGAAAGCGCGTCTTCCACCGTGATCTTACGGCGCTGCCCGGGCACCTCCACGATCCTCTGGTTCAGAAGTCGGAAGATGTTGAGGCCCTCATGGGCATAAAAGGTTCCGTGGTCTTCGAATTTACCATAGTCACGAAGGCCTACAACGCGCGAATCGCCGATGAAAAGTGCGTCATCGAAATAATCCAGCTCTACGGTCTTAAACTCGCTCTGTGAGCCTTCTGGCGCGTTCTGAGAGTCTACCTCACCGCCAGGGAGATCTCCCTCGCCTCCTTCGGGCAGAGTCCCCCCTTGTTCACCGCCATCCGGATCCCCTTCCGCAAACTGTCCAAACTCCTCTTCCTCAAAACCGTCGTCAGGAACACGTGCCTCCCCGGGACCTGCGATCTCACCAGCCATCTGCGTGTTGCCGTCCCATGCAAAGGTCTCCAGCGCAAGGAACGAGGAAATGCGCGCTCCGACCTGCATCGCGGGATCCACGTAAAGGTCCCATCGCCTTGCGCCCGTAAAGAACACACAGCCAAGCAGGAAAAACAATATGATAAAATGATTTCGTCTCCAAAAACCTTGATTCTCTTTCAAGACGATCAAACCTCCGAGCGACTTAAAATACTAATAGATCACGTACATAAACGGATTGCTCCCGGCCGCCAGGATCTTCCAGACGCAAAGCCAGAACAATACCGCCAGAACAATTCCCATAAAGATACGGTCCTTCCACTTTTGGAAGGCCTTTTCCAAAAGACCGAAAGAGCAGAATACCCCGATCACAAGCACAATGCCGTGGCGTTTTAGGGCGAGCAGCCAGTCCGAAGGATTCACGTTCACGGGATTCCCCACGCCAAACATTCTGCGCAGGTAGATCTCCAGTTCGCGAACGTCCGGGATTGCAAAGATCACCCAAGAGATCAGGATCGTAAACCACAGCCAAAGATGCGGCGTGATCACCAGCTCCTTGACAAACGGGATCTTGCTGATGAGGCGCTCCAAAATGATGCACAGGCAAAGGAACAGCCCCCACAGGAAGAAATTCAGCGTGACGCCGTGCCAAAAGCCCGTAAAGAGCCAAACTGCAAACAGGTTCAGGATCGTGTGAAACTCTCCCTTTCGGCTTCCGCCCAGCGGAATATAAATGTACTTTCGAAACCACAATCCCAGGGTCACGTGCCAGCGGCGATAGAAGTCGCGGACGGACCTGGAAAGATAGGGCAGGTTGAAATTCTCAGGTAGTTCAAAGCCCACCATCCTGCCAAGACCAATGGCCATCAAAGAATATCCGTAGAAATTGAAATACAGCATCATCGCGTAGGACAGCGCTCCCAGCCAGGCAAAGCGCCACGTGACGCTCTCATAGCCCGTCTTTTCCACCTCTGCCCACAGGATCCCGATGCGGTCCGCAAGAAGCGTTTTATACGCAAGTCCAAACACAAAGGTCTTCAGGCCGTCCTGAAACTTTGCCGCGCCAACACTCCGTTCCTCCAGGCTCTCCTTAAGCGTTGGATACGACGTGATCGGGCCGGAAATCAGCTTCGGGAACATGCCAAGATAGGTCACGAAATTGATGGGGCTTCTCTCCGCTTCCGTTTCGCCCTGATAAACGTCGGCCAGGTACGAGATCACGGAGAACGTATAAAAGCTAAGGCCCAGCGGCAATTCCTTCATCCAAAGTTTAAAATGACACAAGACCGCCAGATTGCCCACGGCGGCCAAAACAAACAGAATCTCTTTTTTCCTTCCTTCTTCTGATCCTTCGGGAGATTCCAAACCTATCCCGACCCAGAAATTGACAAGCATTGACAGTGGCAACACCCAAAAGAAATACAGGGAGCCCTGCAGATAAAACACAAAGCTTCCCACGATCAGCGTCACGTTCTTGAACGCTTTGGGCGTGACCGCATAGAACAGGAAAAAGACAGGAATGAAATATAATAAAAATTGGAGACTGCTAAATTCCAAACTACAACAACATCCTTTCAGGCAGAGACGATCTTTCGATATGCCGCAAGTCGCCTTTCAAACTGCTCGTAAAAACCCTCCTGCGGCGCATAGGGCGCAAGATAAAAGGTCTTGAGCAAAAACAAGTTTAAATTCCTTGCAAAAGCGTCGTCGCCGCTTTCCTCCTGGAGACGTTCCGCCTCCTTTAGGATCCCGTGCCAGGTGAACACAAAGGCCTCATGCCTTGGAAGATCAGGCTCTTCAAGCCATTTACTGATCTTCACCTTTGCCTTGGGATGATCACACTCGCTCTTTTGCAGGAAATACTTAAAACCATCGTCTTCATAATATCTTCCAAGCGGGAACAGGCGGCAAAGCCCGGGCCTGTGCGCATGGATCGTGCACCATCCCTCCCCGTCAAGAAAAGGACAGCATTCCTCGCCCTCCCCGCAGGGCGCCATCTGTATATGCAAAAGGATCACGCCGTCCACGACGCGCATTGCGATCTTACCCTCCGCAAGGAGTTCATTTGCATTCTTTCCAAGGCCCTTCTGAAAGCGCCAGATATCATACGGATCAAGGAGGATCGTGTCGCCCATGGCATGACAGCACTTCGAACAGCCCTTACATCCAAGACAGTCCGCCTTCACCATGTCATTTGAAGTATACAGTTTTCCGTCGGAGATTTCCTCCAGGGTCACGTACCGCTTCATGGCGCCTCCACGTATCACGTTTCGCGTTATTATCTCACACTTTTTCAAATTGTGCAAGGGGGCGTGCCACTGGGGACGGTTCTTTTTGGCACGTTTTGTCTTTTGTGACAAAAAGTGCCAAAAAGAACCGTCCCCAGTGGCACGCCAAAAAGAACCGTCCCCAGTGGCACGCCGCGGGATAAAAAAGGGGCCGTATGTTGCGACCCCTTTAGGATTTTGTTTTATGAGATTACTTCGCTGCAAGCTCAAGCCTAAGCTTCTCGGTCAGTGCGGGAACGATCTTGTTCAGGTCGCCTACGATGCCGTAGTCAGCCACGTCGAAGATCGGTGCGCTCTCATCCTTGTTGATGGCGATGATGATGTCGGACTCCTCCATGCCTGCCAAGTGCTGGATGGCACCGGAGATACCGATTGCGAAGTATACGTTGGGACGAACGGTCTTACCGGTCTGACCAACCTGCAGATCCTTGGGCTTCCAGCCAGCATCTACAACTGCACGAGAGCAGCTAACGGTTGCGCCCAGAACTGCCGCAAGATCATCAAGGATCTTGAAGTTCTCAGCACTGCCAACGCCACGGCCGCCAGATACAAGGATCTTAGCATCCATGATGTCTACGGTGTCGGAAACAGCCTTAACAACCTTCAGGATCTCAACGTACTTGTTGTCAGGAGTAAATCCAGGATTGAACTCCTCAACCACTGCCTTTGCGCCGGCAACCTTTGCACGCTTCTGCATAACGCCGGGACGTACGGTTGCCATCTGAGGACGGAAGTCAGGACAAGCGATCGTTGCGATGGTGTTGCCGCCGAATGCAGGACGGGTCATCAAAAGCTGATTGTGCTTCTGCTCCTTGCCAGGGATGGGGTTGATGGGGAAGTCGCCGATCTCAAGCTGGGTGCAGTCTGCGGTCAGACCAGTGTGGATCCTTGCGGATACGCGGGGGCCAAGGTCACGGCCGATCGCGGTAGCGCCTACCAGGAAGATCTCGGGCTTATACTTGTTGATCACGGAAGCAAGTGCATGAGCGTAAGGCTCTGTTCTGTACTCCTTCAGTTCGGGATCGTCAACAACGATCACCTTGTCGGCGCCATACTCAGCCAGCTCATCTGCAAGGCCCTTCACGTCGCTGCCGACCAATACAGCAGTTACTTCAGTGCCAAGAGCATCTGCAAGGTCCTTACCTTTGCCGATCAGCTCGAAGGCAATGCTGTTGAGCACGTTGTCTACCTGCTGTGCGAAGACATATACGCCCTTATATTCCTCTAAATTCATTTTTTTATCCTCCAAATTATTAGATGATGTGTCTGTCTTTTAACTTACCAACAATGTAGTCAACGGACTCGGTAACGTCTTTGTTGATCTTCTCGCCCTGGCCCTTACGAACCTTGTCGGAAGCCTTTGCGATCTGAGTGGGGGATCCCTTCAGACCAAGATTGGAATCCTCAACGTCTACCAGGTTTGCACGGCCCCATACGGTCAGCTCTGCGTCGAATGCATCGAAGATGCCGCCGGGAGTCATGTAACGGGGAGGATTCAGCTCTGCCAGAGCAGTGATCAGGCAGGGCATCTTTGCCTTAAGTACGTGATAACGATCATCGAACTGACGCTCAACGATCACGGAATCTCCGTCGATCTCGATCTTCTGTGCGTAGGAGATTACGGGGATGCCAAGGTGCTCGGAGATCTGAGGACCAACCTGTGCGGTATCACCGTCGATTGCCTGACGGCCGGTGATGATCAGGTCATACTCAAGATTTCTGATGGCACCTGCCAGCGTCTGGGAGGTAGCCCAGGTATCAGCGCCGCCGAGCACTCTGTCGGTAACAAGGATTCCCTTGTCTGCGCCCATTGCCATAGCCTCGCGAAGCACGTCCTCAGCCTTGGGAAGACCCATGGTGATAACGGTAACTTCTGCGCCGTACTGATCCTTGAGACGAAGCGCAGCCTCAAGGCCTGCCTTGTCATCAGGATTCATAATAGTCATCATTGCAGCTCTGTCCAGAGTACCGTCGGGATTGAACTTTACGCCGCCCTTGGTATCGGGAACCTGCTTAATACAAACAACGATTTTCATTGTATTTTCACTCCTTATGATTTTTATGGTTTGAATGGATTACTTGCAAATCGATTACTTAAGCAGATTTGCGCTGATGACCATTCTCTGAACTTCGCTGGTGCCTTCGTAGATCTCAGTGATCTTTGCGTCACGCATCATGCGCTCTACTTCGTACTCTCTGGTGTAGCCATAACCGCCATGGAGCTGAACAGCCTTGGTGGTCACTTCCATAGCCATCTCTGCTGCGTAAAGCTTAGCCATTGCTGCTTCTACGCTGTAAGAGGTCTTGTGATCCTTGGTGTACTGATCCTTGGTGGTAGCTGCCTTATATACAAGATACTGAGCCGCCTGAGCCTTGGTAGCCATGTCAGCGAGCTGGAACTGGGTGTTCTGGAATGCGCCGATGGCCTTGCCAAACTGCTTTCTCTCCTTAACGTAAGCGATGGTTCTCTCAAGAGCGCCCTCGCCAATGCCCAGTGCCTGTGCGGCAATACCGATACGGCCGCCGTCAAGTGTATGCATTGCTATGTTGAAGCCCTTGCCCTGCTGACCAAGCATGTTGGTCTTAGGAATGCGGCAGTCAGTGAAGATCAGCTCATAAGTGGATGAACCGCGGATACCCATCTTCTTTTCCTTGGTACCAAAGGTAAATCCGGGAGTGCCCTTCTCAACGATGAATGCGGAGATTTCCTTGCTCATCTTGCCACGCTTCTCAACCATTCCGGTAATCGCGAAGATTACATAAACGTCTGCTTCCTTACCGTTGGTGATGAAGATCTTGGATCCGTTCAGAACCCACTCTTCGCCGTCAAGAACGGCCTTGGTCTGCTGACCCTGTGCGTCAGTACCTGCGCCGGGCTCGGTAAGACCGAATGCACCGATTTTTCTGCCTGCTGCCAGGTCAGGAAGGTACTTCTGCTTCTGCTCTTCCGTACCATAGGTCAGGATGGGATCGCAGCAAAGGGAGGTGTGTGCGGAAACGATAACGCCGGTGGTGCCGCAAACCTTGGACAGCTCCTCTACGCACATTGCGTAGGTAAGGATGTCACAGCCCTGTCCGCCGTACTCCTTGGGAATGGGAATTCCCATGAAACCAGCCTTTGCCATCTTCTCAACGGTAACGCGAGGGAACTCCTCGGTCTCGTCAACCTCGATCGCAAGAGGCTTTACTTCCTTCTCGGCAAACTCTCTGAACAGAGCGCGTGCCATCTCATGCTTTTTGCTCAAAGTGAAATCCATGATTTCTTTCCTCCATAAATTAGTTTATAAATATTTATGCAATATTCGGATTGCTTCGTTTCTTCGAAACTTTCGCAATCCTACCGCCATTCGAATTCCGCTGATTTGCGTTGCAAATCGCTACATTCTCAGGTCGGTTTGATTATCAAATCACCTCGTTGCTTCATGCAAGCATGAGCAACGGTTGACTTGATAATCTTAATATCGCCTATTGTGCATCTACGGGAGTCTTGGTCCTGTCTGCGTTGTAAACGTAGAAGCCCTTGCCGCTCTTTACGCCAAGGTTGCCGCCGCGAACCATCTTGCGGATGAGAGGGCATGCACGATACTTGGAATCGCCGGTCTCCTTGTAGAGAACGTCCATGATCGCAAGGCAGATGTCAAGGCCTACGAAATCGCCGAGCTCAAGGGGTCCCATGGGATGATTTGCGCCAAGCTTCATTGCTGCGTCAATGCCTTCGATGTCAGATACGCCTTCCATCTTGATGAAAGCTGCTTCGTTGATCATGGGGATCAGGATGCGGTTTACGACGAAACCTGCAGCCTCGTTCACCTGAACGGCGGTCTTGCCGATCTCTGCGGAGATCTTCTTGATGCAGTCAACGGTCTCCTGAGGAGTGTTCACGCCTGCGATCACCTCAACCAGCTTCATTCTGTCAGCAGGGTTGAAGAAGTGCATACCGATCATGGGTCTGGTCAGGCCGTTTCCGATCTCGGTGATGGAAAGGCTGGAAGTGTTGGAAGCGAATACACACTCAGGCTTGCAGATCTTATCGAGCTCACCAAAAGTGGTCTTCTTTACGTTCATATCCTCAAAAGCTGCCTCAACGATCAGATCGCAATCAGCACACAGATCCTCCTTCAGGCCGGGAGTGATCTTTGCAAGAATGGCATCTACTGCCTCCTGCGTAAGCTTGCCTTTCTCAACGAGCTTTGCATAGCCCTTGGCGATCTTGTCCTTACCGCCCTGTGCCCACTCCTGCTTGATGTCGCAGAGAGCAACTTCGTAACCGTCAACCTGAGCAAATGCCTTTGCAATGCCCTGTCCCATAGTGCCGGCACCAATAATACCAACCTTCATTCCTAGTTCCTCCTTAATATTTTTTCTAAAATTGTTTACTTGTTCTTGAAAGGCTCCTTTACCTTTTCCTTGTTCTTGTCAAGGAAGAAGGCCATGCCATACTTCTGATCCTCGGTCTCGAAGCAATCGCCAAACAGCTTTTCCTCGATCACGATCGCGTCATCCATCTTTGCGTCAAGGCCTTCGTTAATGGCCTTCTTGCAGTTGCGAACTGCGATGGGTGCGTTCTTTGCGATGGTGGCTGCCATCTTCTCAGCAGCTGCCATCAATACTTCCTTAGCGCTCTTTACTATGTTACCCTCGGCGTCAACCTCTGCCTCAAACACCTCGTTCACAAGGCCGATGCGATATGCTTCCGGAGCCTTGATGTTTCTTGCGGTGTAGATCAGCTGCTTTGCCATGCCGGGGCTAACGAGACGAGCCAGTCTCTGAGTGCCGCCAAAGCCAGGGGTGATGCCAAGACCAACCTCAGGCTGTCCGAACACTGCGTTTGCGGAGCAAAGTCTGATGTCACAGCTCATGGAGATCTCGCATCCGCCGCCCAGTGCGAAGCCGTTCACGGCTGCGATCACGGGGATGGGGAAGGTCTCCAGCTTGCGGAACACGTCGTTACCCTTCTTACCAAAAGCTTCGCCCTCTGCCTTGGTCAGGGTGCTCATCTCTCCGATGTCAGCGCCTGCAACGAAGCTCTTCTCGCCTGCGCCGGTGAGTACCAGGCAGCGAACCGTGTTAAGGTCAACGGCGTCAAGGGTTGCATTCAGTTCATCAAGAACCTGGGAATTCAGTGCGTTCAGTGCTCTCTCGCGATTGATGGTGATCACTGCGTAAGCACCTTTCTGCTCGTAAAGAATAAAATCCATTTCGCCCTCATTTCTGCTGCGTTTTTGCAGCGAATATTGATTGTCTATTTACGCACCAAAGAGAATACCCCCCAAAGGAAGCATTCTCTTGGTATTTAGCCCTTCAGATTCCCTTCGGCCAAAGCCTACCGTTCCTCTTACCGGCAATTAGTCTTCAATTTTAACGATGGTAGCGCAGCCCATGCCGCCGCCGATGCACAGGGTTGCAAGACCAGTCTTGGCACCCTTTGCCTGCATCTCATGAAGCAGGGTTACGAGGATACGACATCCGGAAGCACCTACGGGATGTCCAAGTGCAATTGCGCCGCCGTTAGGATTGAGCTGCTTGTCAACGTCAATGCCAAGGTCCTTACCAACTGCTACGGACTGAGCTGCGAATGCCTCATTTGCCTCGATGATGTCGAAGTCTTCGATCTTCATGCCGGTCTTTGCCATAACCTTCTTGGTTGCAGCAACGGGGCCAATGCCCATTACCTCAGGACGAACGCCTGCAAGTGCGCCTGCAACGAAGGTAGCCATAGGCTTTACGCCAAGCTCCTTAGCCTTCTCTTCGCTCATTACGACGATCGCTGCAGCACCGTCGTTGATGCCGGATGCGTTACCAGCGGTAACGAAGCCGTTGGGGTTAATGGGACGAAGCTTTGCAAGACCTTCCATGGTAGAGCCGGGACGAGGACCCTCGTCTACCTTGAACTCGATCACTTCTTTCTTCTTCTTTACGGTTACGGGAACGATCTCCTTGTCAAATGCGCCAGACTTCTGAGCTGCTTCGCACTTCTGCTGAGACTTCAGAGCGAACTCGTCGATCTCTTCTCTGGTCAGACCCCACTCTTCGCAGATGTTGTCTGCGGTCTTGATCATGTGATAATCATTGAATGCATCCCAAAGAGCATCCTTGATCATGGTGTCAACGAGGGTACCGTTGTTCATTCTATATCCGAAACGTGCCTGAGGAATTGCATAAGGAGCCATGGACATGTTCTCCATACCACCTGCAACAACGATGTCGGCATCACCTGCCATGATCATCTGTGCAGCCTGGTTTACGCAGTTCAGACCGGATCCGCAGACCACATTCATGGTAACAGCGGGAACCTCATTGGGAAGGCCTGCCTTGATGGAAGCCTGACGAGCTACGTTCTGACCAAGACCAGCCTGGATCACGCAACCCATGTAAACCTGATCAACCTGCTCAGGCTTAACGCCTGCACGGTTCAATGCCTCCTTGATAACGATTGCGCCAAGCTCCGCTGCAGGAGTGGTGCTTAAGGTTCCGCCCATGGTACCGATAGCGGTACGACAAGCGCCGGCTAAAACTACTTTTCTTGCCATTTGTTTCTCCTCCGTGTTTTCTTTGTTTTCTGGTGAAATCCCTTGGGAAAAACCCTAAGAAATTTCCCTGTTTTTCTTGGTTTCTGAATGATTGTTATTTTTTTATCATTCCAGTCTTCCCCATTTTAACATAGTCACTACTCTTTTGCAATGACTTTATCATGAAAATTTTGTGAATGTTTCCCCAACTGCGTGCTCATGCAAGAATGGCACGCGTTTGGGATGCTTATCGCGCATAAAAAGGGGAGCCGTAAGAGAAAGGAGTGGTATCAATCCATTCTCACGGCCCCCCGTGGAATCATGTTAAATTATCTTGCCTGGCACTTTCCTTCGCCGGCTCCCGAAAGCTCTTATGCCTCGGGCTCGATCAGTCCGTAGGTGTCGTTCTTTCTCTTATAAACAACGTTCACCTGATCGGTCTCTGCATTGCAGAATACATAGAAGTTATGCCCCAACAGTTCCATCTGGATGCAGGCATCCTCAGGATACATGGGCTTGATGTCAAACTTCTTGGTGCGGACGATCTTGATCTCCTCATCCTCAGGATAGTCATTGTCAATGAATGCCTGATTGAAATCGCCGCCGGACTGGTGCTTGTCCACAATCTTGTTCTTGTACTTCTTCAACTGGCGCTCAATGATCTCCTCCACCAGGTCGATGGAAACGTACATGTCATTGCTCACCTGCTCCGAGCGAATGATGTTCCCCTTCACGGGGATGGTAACTTCTATTTTCTGACGCTCCTTTTCCACGCTAAGCGTTACATGCACTTCGGTGTTGGGATTGAAGTACTTATCCAACTTTCCGATCTTATCCTCTACTGCTGCCTTTAATCCGGGAGTTACTTCAAGATTTCTGCCTAAAATGATAAATTTCATATGATCATCCCTTCCGTCTAAAATTTTGTTCCATTTTCACAACCACAAAACCGCTGCTGCGTCTCCTCTTCCGCCTTGTTCTAGGTACTTTGTAATTGTATAAGCATTATATCATGTTTCCATTCTGTTTTGCAACAATTTCCAAAATATTTTATATATTTTTGAATTTAATTCTGTCAATAAAAATCGGTGCTTTTTTCTGATTTTTGATAAATTTGTTGATTTTTAACAGAACTTCCGTTCGTTAGAAAACTCTTACTAACCGCTTCCGTTTTTTTGAAAATCCTGTGGATAACGTGCATAACTTAGTGTATAAATCACTTTTCCATGAAATATCGCATTCTCGAACGTGGATAACTATATACAAAAAATCAACCATTTTTGTTCATAATTCCGTTCGTTATGGGCAAATTGTGAATTTTACACAGATTTCGTTTTGTCAACCCAAAAAACCAAGAAAATTATTTTTTGAAAACTTCTCTCGTTGACTGTCGCAATCAATCCAGGATTTCCTGCGATCAGGCTTCCTCCTCAGAAGATCAATGCTGCAGATAGCTGCTGACGCTTGTCGCCGCATTTGCACCATCGGCCACCGCCGTCACCACCTGACGTAGCGGTTTCTTGCGAACGTCGCCTGCCACGAACAATCCGGGCGCACTGGTGGCACCCGTCTCGTCGGCGATGACATATCCTCCCGCATCCATGTCTGCCAAGCCCTTGACAAGCTCACTGTCGGGATGGATGCCTACGGCGATGAACACGCCATTCAAGGGAAGGTCCTTTTCCTCGCCGCTCTTTACGTCCTGCAAAACCAGCTTTTCCACGGCTGTCTCACCGCAGATTTCCTTGACTACGTGGCTATAGAGGATCTCCACGTTCTCCTTGGCCATGAGCTCCTTTTGCAGCGTCATCGTGCCGCGCAGCTCATCACGCCTGTGGATAAGATATACCTTCTTGCTGGTCCTTGCAAGATAGATGGCGTCCTCGAGGGCCACGTCGCCGCCGCCCACCACTGCCACGGTGCGTCCGCGGAAAAAGGCGCCGTCACAAGTCGCACAATATGAAACGCCCATGCCCGTCAGCTCTTCCTCTCTGGGAACGCCAAGAAGCGCATGATGCGCACCCGTGGCAAGGATAACGGACTTGGTTTCAAGAGCTTCCTTTGTGGTCTGAACCTTCCAGGCATCTCCCTCTTTGGCAAGCCCAGTCACCTCCGCCGTCTGGAAGGTCACGCCCAGCTTATCCGCATGTGCTCGAAACTGCATGCCCATGTCAAAACCGTTGATCCCGGGAAGTCCCAGGTAATTGTCCACCTCATAGGTGTTCAGGATCTGACCGCCGCTCATGGGGCTCTTCTCCAGGACAAGCAGGTCAAGCCCTGCGCGCTTTGCGTAAACTGCCGCGGACAACCCCGCCGGCCCCGAACCAATAATGATCAAGTCAAACATTTTTTTCTTCTCCTTTTTCCTAATTGTTTATGTAATCCCAGCCTTTACCTCACTGACTGCCTAGTTCTCATATTTACTTTTAAAGCAAGCAGTTTGTAGCTTCCTCGATTGCTTGTTTGCGCCTTTCCCGTTTCAAGCAAACAGTTTCTTGCTTCCCCGATTGCTTGTCTGCGCCTTTTCCGTTTCAAGCAAGCAGTTTGTTGCCTTTTTGCTTGCCTGATTCCCAATTTTTCGCTCCAGGCATGTAGTTCTGCTTGCCTGATTTGTTATTTTCCGTTTCAGGCATGCATCGTCTTGCTTTTTTGCTTGCCTTGTTCGGTTTTTCACGCTGCAGGCATGCGTCGTCCTGCTTTTTTGCTTGCCTTGTTCGGTTTTTCACATTTCAGGCATGCGTCGTCCTGCTTTTTTGCTTGCCTTGTTCGGTTTCTCTCACTTCAAGCAAGCATTGTACAGATTTTTATGGTTTTCTTTGACAAAGTATGCTAAGATGAAGCCAATCAAGTTTCTTATGTTCCAGTGAAACCTTCAACAGGAGGTGCTTATGATGAATTCAAATAATACAGGCGATCATCGTCCCGTCTGCCTTGTCACGGGGGCTTCCCGCGGCATCGGAAAAGCCATTGCAAAGGCCTTCGCCCAGGCGGGCTATGACCTCGTCCTCACTTGCTCCAAAACCCTGCCGGAGCTGGAGGCATTTGCACGGGAGCTGGAGATGTCGTCACGGGAACACGCGGCATTCGCGAGGGAGCTTATGGCAGAGTCCGCTTGCCACACCGTTCCCTCTGAGGTTCAAGAGACCGCCGAGGGAAGCTGCCGTCAGACTGTTTTCGGCGCATCTGTCTCCGCAATTCAATGCCAGGCATATCAGGTTGACGCTGGCGATCCCGCGCAGGTACAGGCCTTGTTCCAAAAGCTTTCCCGCCTGGACGTGCTTGTGAACAACGCAGGCATTTCTTACGTTGGCCTGCTCCACGAAATGGCTGTGGACGAGTGGCATCGCGTTTTGTCCACCAATCTCGATTCCTGCTTCTACACAAGTAAATTCGCGATCCCGCTGATGCTTCAAAACCATGCGGGTAAGATCATCAATATCTCTTCCGTCTGGGGCAATGTAGGTGCTTCCACGGAGGTCGCTTACTCTGCTTCCAAGGGCGGCGTCAACGCTTTCACCAAGGCCCTCGCAAAAGAGCTCGCACCCAGCGGCATTCAAGTCAATGCCATCGCCTGCGGCGTCATCGACACCTCGATGAATGCCTGCTTTTCCGCTGAAGACATGGATGCATTAAAGGCTGAGATCCCTGCCGACCGCATCGGCGATCCTGAAGAAGTTGCGAAACTTGCGCTGCAACTCGCAACGGCTCCTTCTTACCTCACCGGCCAGATCATCACCATGGACGGCGGCTGGACCTAAGCCCCGCCAAATTTGAAGCCAACGCCCCATCCATGTCATGCTTTGGCTTCTGCTTTCTTGACTCATTTTCAAGCTTGCTCGATTGCGGTCATGTTCGCAGCTCGCCGTCTCCAAATCACGCCGCCTCCAAATCTCGCTCCGATCGCCAGCGCGGCCTACCGCTTGTTGCTTCTTCTCCAGATCTTCCGCTCCTGCGCTTCCTTGATGAGCATGTCGCGGAACTCGGGATGGGCGATGGAGATCAGCATCTCCGCGCGTTCCCAAGTCGACCTTCCCTCCAGATTGATCACGCCATATTCCGTCGCCAAAAAGTACACCTGACTTCTTGGCGACGTAATAATGTCACCGTTAAACTGCGGCAGGATGCGCGAATGCTTCACGCCATGGCGGTCCGTGTGCATGGAACTCATGCAGATGAAGGCTTTGCCGCCCTTGGATGCCGACGCGCCGATCAAAAAGTCCAGCTGTCCGCCGGTACCGCTGATCTGCCGCTTGCCCGTGCTTTCCGCCGCCACCTGCCCGTAAAGATCTACGGCCACACAAGCATTGATCGACACCATGTTGTCAATCTGCTCGATCACGTACGGACGATTCACGTATTCCAAAGGATAGGCCGCAACGCCGGCATTGTCATCCAGCCATTCATATAATTCATTGGAGCCAATGGCGCATCCAAACACGCCCTTGCCCCGATCAATGCTCTTATATTTATTCGTCAACTTCCCCGCCTTGAACAGTTCATAAAACGCATCCGAGCAGAGCTCCGTGTGCATGCCAAGATCCTTGATGTCCGACTGGGCGATGCATTCGCCCACCGCATTTGGAATGCTGCCAATGCCGAGCTGCAACGTAGCGCCGTTCACTATGTAAGGGATCAGATGCTCCGCGATCTTGCGGTCCACGGGACGCGGCGGCGTAGGCTTTTCATCCGCAAAGGGCGCGTGATAGCCCTCGACGATATAGTCCACCTGGGAGATGTGAATGCACTCATCATAACCTCCGCGGATCTTCGGCATGTTCTCGTTCACTTCCACGATCACAATGTCCGCATCGCGGCAGATCGGGCCCGCCACGCCAGTATTCACGGAGAAATTGAAATATCCGTGCTTATCCATGGGCGCCACGCTCACCATCACCACGTTCACGTCCAGAAAGAATTCGTAATATGCCGCATTGTTGTGGAACACCATGGGAATGTAATAGCATTTCCCCTCGTCGCAAAGCTTGCGCTCATACGCCGAGCAGTGCCAGCTGTGATAGGTAAAATGCTCCTGCTCCGGATCGCACTCCGCCACCTCGATGGGCCCCGTGATCAGGTTCCCGCGGATCTTCACGTCATGCAATTCGTCCCGCCTTGCCGCCAGCGCACGGTCCAATAGCACAGGCATGCCAAGGGAACTGGTGTAATCGATCCAGTCTCCGTCCTTGACCACCGCCACAGCTTCCTCCGGTGTTCTCAGTTTCCTCTTGTACTCAGCCCAAAAATCAAATCCCATAGCGTAACCCCCATGTGATCGTGATAATTCTATTCTAAAAAAATATAAGCAGATAGTCAATTCCTATCTGCTTATTCTATAAGATTTCGCTTTCATGCGTAATATCCTCCTAATGACCGAACCTAAAACTGTTATAAATCGTCAACCTAAATCAACCTTAAAATCAGCTTAAAAACAAAAAACCAGGGCTTCTAACTAACCCTGGTTTTTGCTCTTCTCCACAACAACAATGCAATTTGAATCCGGGAATTTGTCAGGCGATAGGCTCACCTTCGGCGCAAGGTGCGTTACGTACCCCGGCTCTAAGAAGGATTCGCAACGGAGCACCTTTGCCCCAAGCCTCTCAAAAAACTTGCGAAATTCCTCGATGGTAAAGTAGCCGAATTGCTCCTGCACCTCGTGGGCATAGCTTTGCTTGCCCCAGGTGTAGGTGTACAGGAACTCTCGCGCGAAATTCGCGTCGGCGCGCACCTTTCCGGCCGCCTTGTCGATCTCGATCTTCTTATCTTCGATGTCCTTCAGGCCCTCAAAGTCCCGCACGTAATTCTCAAAAAACTCCATGCCCTCAGGATCCTTGAACATAATCTCAATAGCAGTACTCCCGTCCACGGGGGACTTCACGCCGTCGCGGATGATGATCCGTCCGCCGGGATTCAAGGAATCATATGCGTTCTGAAGCGCCCTCTCAACGGATGCAATGTCAAACCTGCCATTTTCCGTTTCAGTATAGGAAAAGACCTCATGCAAGATTGAAGAAAACAGGATCGCGTCCACCTTTTCCGGAAAGGCTTCCTCACAGAAATTGTGGCGCCGCACCGTCCAGGCATGCCCTTCCTCTGCCTTTTTCTTGTCCAGCACCTGCAGCACGTTGTCCGAAATGTCTGTTCCGATGATCGTCTTTTCAGGATATTCCTTCTCCAGCAGGTCGAGAAGCACGCCGCCTCCGCTTCCCACGTCCACCACGGTCTGCCCCGTCACGTAGGCGATAATGGAGTTCTTGGTGCTCTCCTCGCTCGCATTCATGGTGGCAAGATACTTCTCTTCATTGTTCAGGCGGTCAAAGGCGTCGCGCCTGAACCCAAACATGTCATATAGCACCGTGATGCTCTTCTCAAACGTCAACAATCCGCTGCGTTCCGCCTCGACGCAAAAATCGATCAGCTTTTCGCAGACCGGCGTAAAGCGAAAGTCCACCAGCATGGCCCGCCCAACGCACATGGTGACAAGCTCCACGTTGGAAGTGGAATTGTCGCGGATATATTTTTCAATGATGCGTTCCTTGTATATGTTCAGGTGTTTCTTGCCCTGATAATCGTAGTATAGCCCGTCGGAAAGTGGCTTAAACGACAGATAGGTCACGCCCTCCGGCGTCTTTTCCAGCATCTTGCGAAGAAGCCATTCCACCTGAGAGATGCCAAAATCCGCAAAGGCGGCCTGATAATACCAAAGCTCGTACTTCGGAAAGATTTCTTTTTCAAATAGCGCTGCAAGCCCTTCATCCGCCTCGGCAAGCCGCTCATCCAGCCTGGTCATGCGCTCCCTGGTCGTGAATTCCGAAAGATCACCCGAGAGGATCCTGCGAAGAAGGCTTTCTGCTTCCGCCCCCACCTTCTGCCATAAATCCAGGCTCACACCGCCAATGATACTATGATTCAACACGGAAAGGACACGAAGCGCCGCCTCCTCGCCAAGCATGCGCTTAACCTCTAAAAGCGGCTCGTTCTCCTTTACTGCCACTTCTCCGCGCAGCGCCTGGCCAATGAGTCCATGGGTGCGGATGATGAGCGCAACAAGGTCACGGTTCACCTGGGCGACTTGGCCCCCCGGCAATTCAGTCGAAGCCAAAACGCTTGCCATCTTCTCTTCGCCCTGCGCATCCCAATCCTCCAGGAAGATCTCCGCCGACGCCAGATTGTGGATGTCGAGGGCATAGCCCCTGGCGCGCCATTCCTCGCGCTCCTTCACGGTACCGCCCTTGGAAACCTCGCTCCACTCAAGCACCAGCTTTACAAGCTCCGCTTCCCCAGGCGTCACCTTCCCGGCCTTAGCATCCAAAGAAAGGACCGCAAGGGTGCGAAGAACGTAAGAAAGCGTCTCGCGCCCGCTTACCTGCTCCACCACCTCTACGCGCTCCATGTTCACGGCATGATGCTCGGTATAATATAAATATGACATCCACGGCTCCGTCTTAAGGCGCTCTGCGTCAAACGAAATGCCGTCTTCCAAAACAATCCTCATGATCCGTTCCCTGCAACATTATTCTTCCAGCACTTGTTCCTGATACTCCACGTACGAATCTTCGTGAGTCACTACTGCCTTCGGCGAACTAACGATCGTATATATCACAGAAGTGCCACGAACTTCTCTCTCTCCTCCTTGATCTTTGAGAGCAACTCCTCACAATGTACCTCCTGCATGGGGCGAAGAAGCTCCGTGATCTCACAGATCGGCGCAAGGATCGGCGTCAAAGCCAGATTCGCCAGCACGCCCTTTAAGGCATGCGCCGCCTCGAAGGCCGCCTTGAAATCCTTCTCCTCCAAAGCTTTTTCCAAAGCATCATATCTGCTCACGTCAAGTGCCTTTGGCACAAGCATCAGATAAAAAGTTTCATTCCCGGCGCATCGCATAACCCCTTCTTCCACGTTCGCGCCCAAGTTTTTCAGATCATTTATGGTCATTGCAAACACCCCCGATCAACCAGTGATAAAACGCTCGAATTCCGCCGCGCATACGGGCTTGGAAAAATAATAGCCCTGGATCACGTCGCAGCCCAGTTTTTTAAGAAGTTCATATTGCTCGCGGTACTCCACGCCCTCCGCGATGACCGTGACGCCAAGGAAACGTGCCACGTCCAAAATGAATTCCACCAGTCTGTATGCCTTCGAATCCCTGTGCACGTTCCTCACAAAGATCATGTCAAGCTTAAGTACGTCAAAGGGCAGGCTCGTGAGCATGTTCAACGAAGAATACCCCGTTCCAAAGTCGTCCATCTCGATGCAAAAACCCGCTTCCCGCAGTTTTTCCGCCACGGTCACGATGTTGGACTGATTGTCCACGTATGCGGATTCGGTCAGTTCGAGATAATATTCCTTCGGTTCGACCCCTGCAGCATGCACGATCTCCAGCATTTCGGAAGCAAGCCCTTCATTCAGGACGTCCACGCGGGATACGTTCACGGACAGCGGGATCGTCACGCCAAATTTTTCTTTCCACTCAGCGATCTGGCGGGCCGACTCCTTCCACACAAAGCGGTCCACCTTGCCGATCATGCCGTTTTGCTCAAAGAGCGGAATGAATTTTCCGGGGCTGATCATGCCAAGCTCAGGATGCTCCCAGCGCACCAAGGCCTCCGCGCTGGAAAGCACGGGCTCATCGCCCTGGATCGCGTATTTCGGCTGATAAAACACCTTGAACTGCTTCTCCGCAAGTGCCTTGTCCAGGTCATGGATCAGCATTTCGTCAAAATGCTCCTTTTCCTGGAGCTTGTCGTTATAATATGCGATCTTACGATTGTACTTATCATTGATGCCGTTGCAGGCCAGAAGCGCATGGTCCAGGCTCTTGGCCAGATCCTCTCCTTCGACTGCGCCGACAAACACGCCCATGCGGATGCGGGTGTCCGCGTCATCGAGAAGCGGCTTTAGGGCATCGCAAATGGACAGCATCAGCTTCTCCTCATGCCCCTCACTCTTTACGTATACGTAAAACTGGTCAGCACTATATCTGCACGCCACGCCTCTGCTCTCGTTCACGTACTCCTTGATGCTCTTTCCGATCACGGAGAGGACTTGATCGCCAAATTCCCTTCCCTGCATGGCATTGAGCACGTGGAAGCGATTGACGTTGATCGCGATGACCTCCTTTGCCTCATCTGGGTAATACTGATCAAACAACATGGCATATTCGATGAAATATTCCCTGTTGAAAAGGCCCGTCAGCTCATCATTCTGCGTCGCGCCGATGATGTTCGTGTCTTCATAAAGCCTGATGATCCGCCCGATCCTCGCAAGGATTGCCTCCGGTGCGTCATAGGGCTTGGGAATGAAGTCCGCCGCACCCATGGTCAGGCTCTGCACCTCCGCCCCGCGCTCAGATGTGAGCACGATCACGGGGATCCCCTTCAGCACGGTATCCGACTCAACCTTCTCAAGGAATGCATAGCCATCCATCACGGGCATCAGAAGATCCAAAAGGATCAGGGAGATCCTCCCCTTTTCCTTCCGCACGATCTTAAGCGCTTCCTGCCCGTTGTTCGCAGTCAGTATGTCATATTCCTTTTCCAGAATGTTCGTAAGGAGCATTCTGTTGATCTCCTCATCGTCCACGATCAGGAGCTTTCGTTTCACGCCAAGGCGATAATCCACAAAACTGCTCATATCCGTCCTCCTCTTTGTGTCACTCATTGAACTCTCATCTTCGATTATTTTATCGGATCATCTTCTTTTATTATGACACGAAATTTTGTATCTGACAACAAAAAACCATTTCCTCGGTCGACACAAGAAATTTAGTTTTAAGTATTGACGTGTCGGATTTTAAATGTTATAAGTGTGTATATCGGATATATACATTATGCAAATTCATGGAGGGTTATGCGATGGAATATGAAAACGCGATCGAGATCAAGGATCTGACCAAACGCTATGATGGCTTTACGCTAGACCATGTTTCCTTTAACGTGCCGCGGGGCAGCATCATGGGCTTTATCGGCCAAAACGGCGCCGGGAAAACGACGACGATCCATTCCATCTTAAACGTTATCAGAAAGGATGAGGGCGAGATCAAGATCTTCGGCCTGGACCACGAATCCCATGAGATCGAGGTCAAAGAACAGATGGCTGCGGTGTTTGACGAGCTTCCCTTCCCCGAGGATCTGAACGCGAAGGTGCTCTCCCGCATCCTCGCAGGCATCTATAAGGAATGGGACGATCAACGCTTCCAAAGCTATCTTGAACGCTTCCAGCTCCCCTATAAAAAGAAATTCAGCAAATTCTCCAAGGGCATGAAGATGAAGCTCCAGCTCGCTTCCGCCCTGTCCCATAACGCCAAGCTCCTGGTGATGGACGAGGCGACGACGGGACTCGATCCCGTGGTGCGAAATGAATTCCTCGACCTCTTTTTGGAATTTATCCAAGAGGAGAATCACAGCATCCTTATGTCCTCCCACATCACCTCCGACCTGGAAAAGGTGGCGGATTATGTGACCTTCATCGACCGCGGAAAAATCCTGCTCACGGGAATGAAGGATGAGATCTTGGATCAGCACGGCGTGCTCAAATGCAGTAAGGCTGACTTCGCGCAGATCGACCCAAAGGACTTTATTTCCGCAAGGCTCACGGACTTTGGCGCCGAGCTTTTGGTACGTGACCGTGCAAAGGCAGCAAAAACCTATAGCGGCCTTGTCCTTGACAAGACGACGCTTGAAGAGATCATGCTCTTCTATGTCAGCGCCGGCAAAAACACGAAAACCTTTTCCGCAAATTAGATGGGAGGCCCAATATGAAAGGACTCATTTATCGCGAGCTCTATCTCGCGCGAAAAAACATCGGCGTCTGCGCCGTCATCTATGTCCTGTTTTTCGGGATCACCTGTCTGATGGGACTTAGCATGCGCTATGGAAACATTGCAAAATACGCGACGTGGGAGACCATGGCCTCTCTGTTGTTTATCCTGCCGAGCTCTCTTATCGCCTGCGCGGCCATTTTGATCGTTACCAGTGCTGAAGCCGTGTTTAACGTAAGCTCAAATGACTTCAAAACACCATGGATGCGCTACGCTTTGGCAACGCCGGCGGGGATCCGAAAGCTTGTAGGCGCAAAATATCTGACTTACCTTCTGTTAACTGGCGCGGCACTCCTTGTCACCGGCATCGCTCACGTGTTATGCCTGTCCATCTGTCAGATCGAGCTTTCAGCGCGGTTTTTGCTCTTTTATCTGTTCCTGCTCTGCTTTTCCCTGCTATGTATGTCCTTCCTGATCCCGTTGACCTTTCTGATACAGAACGGAGACGTCGTGAACTGGCTGGCAGCAGTCCCGATCTTTATCGGCGTGATCATTTTCAATGTTTATGCGATCAAAATAGGCAACCTGGAGGACGACACTGATTTTATCTCGTTTTTGAATCAGTATTTGTCCCCCGTGCTTACGAAACTGGCAAACGGAGTATTAAAAGCCTTATTCTGGGTGCTTCTGTGCCTGATCATCACAGCGATCTTCATTGGCAGTTACTTTCTGTCCGTGCATATCCTTGATCGGATCCGTTATCGCAAAGGCAAAACCAGCAACGCCGGAAAGGAGGCAAAGCAATGATCGGACTATTTCGAAAAGACTTTTACCTGGTGCGTTCTCAGATCATCCTCTATACGGTCATGATCCTCCTGATGACCGTTTTGGAGACCGTGCTCATAGTTTCCTTTTCTACCGAACCTGTATCTCCCTCTGGCATACAGTCGTCAATCACGAACCTTTGCACCTTCTTGATCTTTATTGTGGTATTCTTTGGTGGCGAAGGACTCAAGGGAAATCTCCTGCTTGCCGACCGAAACAAAAGAAGTAAGCACTTTCTGATGGCAACGCCCCTTTGCGTGAAAGGCTGCGTTGCGAGCAAATACTATGAAGGCATTATCGTCCCCATCGTCGGGTTCATTTACCTAGAGGTGTTTCAGCTTACCTGCGGCGCATTCACGGGAAACCTGATCGATCACAGTTTGTTGTTCGTGTGCATGGTTTTTGTGTCACTGTTTTTTGGCTCTCTCTCCATCCCGTTTTACGTGCGTTTTGGGCAAAAAGGAGTCCACATAAAGACGGCCATTTTGCTGAGCATCGTGTTCTTACTTTTCGTCTATGGTCTCTTTGGCGACATATCGATGTTTATCGGGAACGATCCCATGGAACGGTTTATGAACGTGATCGTGTATTTTTCAGACACCAAGACCTTGTTTTCACGGCTTTCAGGGGCAGATGATCCAAGGATCCTTTGGCTCGTGGTCACGCCGATCCTGATCCTTGTAATGTATTACGTTTCCTACCGCATTTCCTGCATGCTCTATCGCAAGGGTGCCGAAGCAGATGAGATCTAAAAAACCAAGATAAATGCCTGCCCTTTGCTATGCACTCGCACCGTCACGGATTGCGAAACATTGCGATCTGTGATACACTGAACTTGGAAAGCAAGTATGAGACGCAAGGCGAAAAGGCCAGGCTGGGAGGAACCATGGACATTATTTTGTCAAATTCATCCAACGATCCGATCTACTTACAGATCGTCAATCAGATCAAGGCCTTGATCATTAGCGGAGAGCTTGCCGAAGGGGAGGCTCTCCCTTCGATGCGTAATCTGGCCTTGCAGCTTCGCATCAGCGTGATCACGACAAAGCGTGCCTATGAAGAACTCGAGCGGGAAGGCTACATCGAGTCCTATACCGGAAAGGGAAGCTTTGTCAAGGCGCAAAATGCCGAGCTCCTTCGCGAAACCCAGCTAAAACAGGTGGAAGAACACCTTTCGACGGCTGCGGGCATCGCAAAGCGAAGCGGCATCGAGCTTTCCGAGCTGCAATCCATTTTGGAGTTGTTATATCAGGACGAGACGTAAATCATGCGAAGTAAGCTGACTCCACAACAGAAAAACGACCTTCTCTCCGCAGGCTGCGCAATCCTCGCGGTCGCTTTACTATACCTCTTTTTCCACTTCTCGGGCATCGGTTGCCCGCTCCACTTCCTTACGGGCATCAACTGCCCCGGCTGCGGCATGAGCCGTGCCTGCATCGCCTTGCTGTGCCTGCGTTTCCATGATGCGTGGCACTATCATCCGCTGGTATATTCCCTCCCCTTCGCACTCCTTGTTTATCTCTTTCGTAAAAAAATGCCCCGGCGCATTTATCACTTTTTAATATTTACTTTCATTGCTTTATTTGTTACAATTTACCTAGTTCGAATGTTTGATCCTACTTGCGACATTGTGACTTTCCAACCAGAACAGGGTTTTATCTTTCGAACGATCAAATTCTTATTCACGTGAGAAAAGGAGGATAAAAAATGTTCTGTAGCAACTGTGGTACGGAAGTACCGGAAGGCACTAACAATTGTCCTAACTGTGGCGCACCCCTTTCCACCAGTGCAAAGGTAAACGACGTGGTGAATAACGCGGCTGACATGGCAAAGAGCGCATTCAGCACCGCCGGTGAGTCCCTTGGCAACGCCTTTGCAGACATCAAGAATGATTTCACAAACGGCGGATATGTTCCCACGGGTGGTCCCTTAAAGACCGATCGCAGCCTCCTGGCTTACATCCTGCTGACGATCATCACCTGCGGCATCTATGGTTATTACTTCGTATATACGATGGCAAGAGACGTGAACGTGGCATGTGAAGGCGACGGTGAACAGACCTCCGGTCTGCTCGTATTCATTCTTCTCTCCTTCATTACCTGTGGCTTCTACGCATACTACTGGTATTACAAACTGGGCAACCGCCTCTGCGCAAACGCTCCTCGTTACGGCATGGCATTCCAGGAGAATGGTACCACGATCCTTCTGTGGTGCGTTGTTGGTTTGATCGCCTGCGGTATCGGTCCTTTCGTTGGCATGTACATCCTGATCAAGAACACCAACGCGATCTGCGCAGCTTACAACCGCGAGAACGGATTCATGTAATCGGTCGGCTTGGCTTAATGCAATCGTAAGATTGACCTGACAAAAGCCAAATAAACAGCACAACAAAACGGCATCGCCGCAATATTGCGGCAATGCCGTTTTTCTTATCGTTCATTTATCTCTTGTTCATAAACGATTGACCACGAACCAAAGTATACTTGTTGCAATGAGGTGCTGTCCCGCATAATAAAGACCAATATTCGCATTTCTAAGGCCCTGCCTGAACTTTCCTCCAAACGTATTTAGGATCAGCAAAATGTCACTTACAAGGAACAGGACGGCGCCAACCGCAAAGTCGATGGTAAAAAAGTTTGGCATCGTGATAACATTACTGATCGCTACGCAGTTGAGCAACATGATCGCTCCAAGATATACGACGCCAAACGCCTTGAATGCCGGCTTTGCCGTGATCCTTCCAAGGATCCAGATCATCAACGCCGTCGTGAGGACAACGCCTGCGATCACACTGATGATCTTATATGCTGAAAGCGGAAAGACTGCAATCAGATATACAATGTGACCTGCAAGGAAAACCAAGATCCCGACAAGGAAGATCATCTGTCCCTTTTTTTCGAATACAAACCTTAGATTGAGCAGGATGTCAGCGATGAATCCGATCACCAGGCCGGCAAATATCATATCCGTTATTTTCGGGCTCTCGGATACCATATTAAAGATAAAACCCACGGCTACAAAACTAAGCGATGCCAACCCCTTTAATATCACCGCGGCAACATATTTCTTCTTATATTCCACGTAAAGAAACGAAATTACAAAAGCTGCGCATAACGCGGTAAAAATACCCTGAATCATTGAAACCCCTCCTTTGCTGTCTACCCCTATTTTAGGAAACTCTTGTAAATACCCCAATACAAGAATACCACGTCTCACGAGAGGTTGCAACAAACGCATGCGCGTCGCAAGGGGATTTTATCTTCCCGTCACCTGGAAACGATGATATGCCGCCCAGCCTGCCGCGACAAGAAGCCCTGAGATTACTAGGTAGAGGATCGGTGCGATGGCATATTGCGTGAAATAACGTCCGCCTAAAGGGATCAATCTGTGCTCCAAAAGCGACCAGAAATTGATCAAGTTCGAAGGCAGCATCGCCTTCGCCTGTGAGCCCAGTCGGAACGTATAAGGGATCAGGTTCAGCTGACCTACAAGATAGATCCCCACCATGATACCCATCACCGCAAGGCTGTTCTTAAGGAGCTCCGAAACCGCCATGGCAAAGGACGAAAAAAGGATCCCCGCACAGAGCATGACGATAAGCTGTCTTACAAGAAACTCTTTCATCGTAAAGGGATAGGCGGACTCTACCACCTCAAGCTGAACAACCGCGTTCATGCCATCCAACCCGTAAAGTCCAAGAATCAGCAGGGTCAGGATCGCCGTGGAAAGAACCGCGCAGCCGATCATCACGGAAATGCCGGCGCAAAACTTTGCAAAATAGGTCTCCTTGCGGCCGTTCTTGCAGCTGAGCACGATCTGATCGGTCTTTTGTCTGTGCTCCACCGTAAACACCGTTGAAAGGCACAGCGCCGCGATCAGCAGGAGGACAAAAAGGACTCCGACCAGGTCTTGAAGCAAAACCAGCGTTCCGGCGTAATACCGATAGGTTATCGGCGTGGCCACTTCTCTTTCCGTTTCGTTCCACCACGCGATCTCATCCGCCGTAAGACCGTCCTGTATCATGCCAGAAGCAATCCTTTGTTCGCGATCACGGTACATCTCTTCGGCGGTATATTCCGTCAAATGTTCTCTGTCACTTACTAAGTTCTTCACAATGTATGCGACGCCCTGGTACTTAAGATTGTCCTGGTTCCATACGCGACCTTGCTCGATAAGCTTCGGATACATTTCCTGAAGCAGCGCATCGTCGATCAGCCGTCCATCCATGGTCTTTTGCGCGGTCGCCTCCTCGCGCACTCCCTCCATGCCCTTCGTCAATCCTGGCGCGAGGGCTTCAAGAACGATCACGGCCAGCATGACGAGAATCATTGCGATCATCAGCTTATTCTTCATGATCTTCTTAAGCTCGTACTGATATAACAGTCCAAAGTTACTCATGTCACTCAAATTCCTCCATGTAGAATTTCTCCAAGTCTCCCTGGCTCTCATCCCACTTCCCGTCATAGATGATCTGGCCGTCGCGCATCATGAGAAGATGGCTCGCGATGTGCTCCACGTCGGAGACAATGTGCGTCGAGAAAAGGACGATGGTGTTCTTCCCGACCTCCGCGATGAGGTTGCGAAAACGCACGCGTTCCTTGGGGTCGAGCCCGGCCGTCGGCTCATCCAAGATCAAGATCTTCGGGTCGTTCACCAGTGCCTGCGCAATGCCGACCCTTTGCTTCATGCCGCCGGAAAAGGTGCGGATCTTCTTATTGGCAACCTCCGAAAGGCCAACAAGCTCCAGTAGTTCGTCCGTTTTCTTCCATGCCTTTTTCTTTTCGATGCCCTTGAGCGCCGCCACATAGCGCACAAAATCCCGCGCCGTGAATTCGGGATAATAGCCGAAATCCTGGGGAAGGTACCCTAGGAGCGCCCTGTAGTTTTCCGTCTGCACGGGGATGTCGTCCGCCGTGATCTCGCCGCCGGTCGGCTCAAGGATTCCCGCCATCATGCGAAGGAGCGTCGTCTTTCCGGCGCCGTTTGCGCCCAAAAGCCCCGTGACCCCCTCCGAAAGGGAAAAGGAAATCCGATCGACTGCGATCTTATTTTTATATTGTTTCGTGATCCGATCTACTGCTAGTTTCATGCAAAAGCCTCCACCTGTCGAATTGTTTTTTGCTGCTCAAGAATGGTCAGCAAAAGGAGTACCAGGACAATGAGAATGCCCCAATTCTCCAAAAGGGTTGTATATCGTAATACCATGAATTTCTGCGACTGCTCCTGGCTGATCCAAAAGGTCACAAGCGAGATCAGTGCGGCGATCGCGGCGGAGGAATATCCCGTCTTCCGACCAAGCGCGCTCCGTTCTGCGATGAGGCTCAGGATCATGGTGCTCAGGTACGGGATCAGGATCCGCGTCGCCGTGAGCAGGAGCTTTCCGCCGAAGGCATATGCAAGCATCGGTGCTGAAACGCACAGCATCACTGCGTAAAGGATTCCAAGGATCGTCATGCGCGCGAACAAGACGCTGCGAAGGGAAAACCTCGTCGCCATCTCAATCTCCGACATGCCAAAACGGGTCGAGCGATTGGTTTCAAGCACGCTGATCGCGGCCGTAAACGGCATCAGAACGGTCACAATGCGCTCCGTGTCCTCCAGATGAAGGATCGATCCGCCGATCGCGAAGGCCATCATGCAAATGGCAAACAGCCAAACGGGCCATCTGACGTACGCCGCCTGCTGCCAAAGCATTTCAGGCAAGCTCACCTCGCGCGGCTTTAAGTTCATCAGAAACGCCTGCTTTTTCTTGGGTTCCGGCGCAGCATATGCTTCCGCCAAAAGCTTTTCCAACTGCTTTTTCATGATCCGCTCACCTCCAATCCCTTACGTAATGCTTCCTCTGCGTCCTTTAAGCGCCTGTAGACCGCAAATCTTGAAAGTCCTAACGCTTTTCCAATGGTGCCAACCGATTCGCCGTTGACGTGCCGCAGAAGCAATAGCTCCTGGTCCTCTACGGGCAGCTTTGAAAGCGCCACCCTGACGATCGCCGTCTCCTCCGTGGATCCTATATTTTGGGCCGCCCGCGCCTCGTCCTCCTCCGGAAGAGGATCCGGCTTTACGCGCCTGTACTCATCGATGCATAGGTTCTTTGCGATCGAATATAAGTACCGCATGTCATATTCCTGCAGGTTTCCGTAGCTACTGATAAAGCGAAGGAAAGTCTCTTGCGTGATATCTTCCGCGAGCTCTTGGTTTTTCAGCCGAAAATAAGCGTATCGGTAGATTTTGTCATAAGCATTTTCCAAGTCCATGGCTCCGATCCTTTCCTCCCTTCATCATGATTAACGAACCAGCACCGCAAAACGTGCGGATGTTTTTAAAATTTTTATTTTTCCTTCTTGATCAAATATACAAAATAGATCAGGAGGATCAAAAACTGGGCCGTGCCCAGCGCGATATTGAGTCCGCGCGAGCCCTCCGCGCTGATAAAAGAGCAAAAATCATGCAAGGCATGCAAAAGGACGCAAGGAATAATGCTCCCGCCCAAGTGGAGTATCACCGCGAACACCAGCCCGTAGACAAACGCAAAACAGATCTGGAGCAGCGTCATCACGGGGCTGGCGCCGCCAATGACGTTCAAAAGGTGCGCCAGTCCAAAAAGCACGGAGGAAATGATCACCGCCTTCACCACGCTCTTTTTGAGCCACATGTTACAGATGATCCCTCTGAAGTATACTTCTTCGATCATGCCGATGGCCAACGTAAAGAACAGATTTGCAAAAACCGTCTTCGCGCCTTCGCTCAAGTCGATCCCTGCGATCAGGTTTGACAGCGCCACTGCCAGGATCGGCACAAAGAACAGCAATTTCTTTGCCGCGCCAGGCGCCATTTTGCGAAACCCAAGACTGGCAATCTCTTTATTCTTCACAAAGAAAAACAAAATCGTCAGAAGTACGCTCCCCCACAGGATCGCGCCCCTCGTCAGCACGGATGCAAGTCCCCGGGCCTGCCCCACGACCGCCACCGCGCCCTGAATAAAAAACACGATCAATACGACCAGCATCGCGATCACAGTCTTTAGGATGACCCTATCTTTCTTCTCTTTCATATCCCTTCTCCTTAGCCCTTACATGCTTTCTTCTAATCACATTACGCCTAGACAGATCTTGTTGCCACGATTCTGCCTTCTTGCAAGTTAAGATTAACTCGAAACAAAGGTTGCCTTCCACCAATCATTATGCACAATTCTCGCCACTTCCGCAACCCACGGTTGCATTTGCGCAAATATATATAGCATAAACAAAAATCCCGGAAGCCAAAGGACTTCCGGGATAATAGAATTGTTTCGTGCCGTTCTCTGAATTTCCATGTTTTATTGTTCATTCAAAAACAGCTGCACCCTGTTTTGGATGGCGTTGATCGTTTGGTCTATCGATTTTTGGTCTGCATAGTATCCACCAAGTTCATCATATACAATTCCCCAAATTACATAGATTCTCTGATCTCTCAGCGTGGCCCCATTTAATAGCGAGTAAAGGGTTTCCGCTTCCTCCTCCGTAAACGGGTGAACCTTATACCACGATCCTTCGTCTGGATTCATTGGGTCAAACGAGGTTTGCGGGACACCAATCAGTTGGTATGCCCCATGGCTTAAAAGTCCGTCTTCCTCAGCTAATGCTTCAATGTTCTCCTGAAGATATTTCTTATTGGTCGGGATTCCAATATAGCTTTCATTGTATCTCATTGTAACCGGATTTTGCGACAAGACATACTCGATAAAATCCCATGCTCCTTCCTTCTCCTGACTTCTGCTACAAATTGAAGGCGTTGCGCCGTTAGAATCTGGATAAAGAAAGAACAGTGGCTCTCCGTCCAAGGATGGATACCCTATGAATTCCGCCGTTTTTCCAAAATACAAGTTTTGAACCTTTTGGATGTCAAAAACGGATTCCAGATATATATTTTGCAGAAATTGTTCAATGCTATAGGGATGGTAGGTTCCGTCTCCTTTTGGGTAGGAATGTGCATATTCAAGCATTTTGCGAAATTCCGGGCTGTCAAAGCTTGCCTTCTTGTTCTCAAAATCCACAAAGCTTTCCAGATTGGGTTTGAACCAAATGGCATTAAAATCTTCTCTCGTGCATTGATCCTTGGGCTGTGAATCCAGATGTGCCTTGGCGTAGGCCATAAGTTCCTCTATTGTCCAGCCCGTGCGTTCTCCAAATTCGGAGCTTGATACGATCATGGTATCGATCATGACCGTGCAGGGAATGGCAGCGATGCCCTTCTTAGACGTTACCATTTCCATGACCTTCTCTAAGATATCATCCTTGCTGATCTTTTCACTTCTTTCCAAATATGGCGTCAGATCATCCACATAACCCTGATTTAGAAAATCTTCAAAGGTAGGGTTGGCACCCGTGAAGAAAAACGTCATGTCTAAAAGATCCGGAGGATTGTTCCCCAGCATGTCTGCAACTATGCGTTCTCTCCAATCCGGGCTATTTGAATAATCCACCATCTCCACGCAGTACTTTTTTTGCGATCGGTTATAGCCAGAAACTATATTTGCCAAAACCGTTAGTTTACTATAGACCGCAAAGTGAAGCACCTTGGGGCCTTCCGCCTTTTCTTGCCCCTCCTTCATTGGAGTCAGAATGGCCAATTCGCCGGAAAGTGTGAGTGATAAGGTGGAAACATATACCTTCTCCTTTCGGATCTGAATTCCGCGAACTTCCACCCCCGAAATGCCACAGGACTCCCAACTCGCGATTTTATAAGTCTTGCTTTGATCCAAGTCTGCGACATAAAGGCCCTCATTATTTGAAACCAACAGAGCGTGATCTATGCCAGCATATGACCCATCCGCAATTTCACCGATCGCACCTATATCTGTCGGCATCCCCTCTATGGTCACCAATTCACAGGTATCAAACTCTACACGGCGAACACTTTTGGACAATCCTACAATAACGGAAACATATAGAGAACCCTTTGTTGACCTGACAAAATCGGCTGCGCTGGCTCCGTCCTCCAAATGAATTTCTCCCTTCTTTTTCCCATCTGAGGTCAGAACCATCTTCTCGTTTGATGAAATCGCCACATTGCCCTCTCCATCAACGCCCATAAGAAAGCTATAGGATTTTGAAGGAATGACGTCTCCGTCCAAGGGCTGACTTTTCGTTTGATTTCCAAAGCGATCATACTCAGCTAAAACATATTCCTTCGCCGTTCCCATGCCAGACATATATTCTGCGTCAAACCGTCCGAGGAGAGCAAGCAGATTCCCGTCCTTTGTCAGGGTGATACATTGAACGCTCCACTTCTCCTCTTCCGTCTCTTCCTCGCTCCATCGGATCAGATCAACGGACTCCTTAGTGGAAACATTCAAACGCTTAACATACCATACGGCCAATTCCTCATCATAATCCCTGTAAAAGACCTTATCCCCGTAAGTGCAAATATGATATATATCCGCCGACGACGATATCCTCAAATCCTGAAACATAGCGTCATATTGTCTCAGATAGTCTTCCAGGATTATCGCATCCTGCGCTTCTTGCACGGTTGTTTCCTGCGTGTCAGCGTCCCTTTTCTGACAGCCCACCATCATAAAAATAAATAAGGTGGTGACGATCAACAGAATAACATATCTCCTTTTTCCATCCATACCATCCTACCTCCTCTTTTTTAGTATACAACCTTTAGCAGAAGATGAACTTTAAGATTTGTTTAACGAACTTTAAGATATGATTAACGTTCTATCCTTGTCATGTTTTTCCTTGACTCATTTCACGGTTTGGGATTCCGTAGTCAAACTTGCCTTGCTTTCCCTTTGACTCATTTCTTGGTTTGGTAACTTGCAGTCATAAAAGGATGAAAACATAAATCCAAGGTGAAAATCAGAAGTCAGACATAAAAATCCCGGAAGCCAAAGGACTTCCGGGACTCACAACGATGCCGTTCGTAGACGCTTCGCGTCATGCGCCATCTTGGTCGAAACCTCACATGTACCGTCTCTCAATTTCCTCGATCACGTGCGCCGTACTCTTCTCAACCGTACCCTCGCGGAATGGATTCAATAGGTTCCCGATCTCCAACAGCTCGAAGTAACCCTTGGTCCCGCCGGCACGACAAAGCCTAAGATAATCCTCCCACGCCGCCTTGCGGTCCGTCTTCATCCGGCCGTAATACTGGAACGCGCAGATCTGAGCGAGCGCATATTCGATGTAATAAAACGGATACAGGAAAATATGGAGCTTTTGCATCCAAAATGCGCCGCTTTCCATGAATTCATTCCCGTCATAATCACGCCAAGGCATGTACTTCTGCTCGATCGCTTTCCAGACCTTGCGCCAATCCTGCGGCGTCATGTCAGGGTTCGCATATACTTCATGCTGGAATTCGTCAACGCTTACCAGATAAGGGATCGTGCAGAATGCGCCGATCAAGTGCGTCGTAATATATTTCTCCGAATTCTCCCCGAAGAAAGACTCCATCCAAGGGTACGCGAAATGCTCCATCGACATGGAGTGCGTTTCATTGATCTCCGAAGTGGATCCGGAAAGCGCGCTGACCGGGATCGAGCGCATTGCAAGATATCCCTGGAAAGCATGGCCCGCCTCGTGCGTCAGCACGTCTACGTCGGCCTCCGTCCCGTTGAAGTTGCTGAAGATGAAAGGCGCCTTATAAAGCGGCATGCGGGTCATATATCCGCCCATATGCTTCCCAGGCTTCGTTTCGAGATCATATAATTCATGTTCTTTCATGAAATCGAAGAATTCGCCGGTCTCCGGACTCATGGCGCGGTACATCTGCCGAGCCTTCTCTACCAGCTCCGCTGCGGTGCCGATGGGAAGCGCATTGCCGTCCGCGAACTTCAGATCTTCATCGTAAAAACAAAATTTGTCGACGCCGAGATGTTTTCTCTGCGCTTCACGGATCTTCAGGGCGGCGGGAGTGATGATTGTCCGAACCTGCTCGCGAAAACGCGCCGCATCCTCCTGTGTGTAATCGAAACGGCCACGCTCAATGTACGCCATGTCAGTGTAGGAGGCAAAGCCCATCTTCTTCGCTTTCGCAGTCCGAACCTTCACTGCGTCGGCATACTGGGCCTCGAGTTCACCGCTGATCTGTTCATACAGCCCGGCCCATGCCTCAAACGCTTCCTTGCGTTCCGTGCGGTCTGTGCTCTGCATATGCTTTAGAAGGCCATAGAAATTGCACTGTTCTCCGCGAAATTCCGTCGTCGCAGTTGCAGTCGTCTTTTGATAAGCCTGCCTCAGTTCTCCCTCGCGAATGGTTTCCTCGACGATTCTCTCGTCACTTGTCATCAGCTGTGCATCGATCAGCCGAAACAGCTGAGCGCCAAATTCCTCTTCCGCCTCTTTTCGAAACGGGGACTGCGCAAGTGCTTTCTCCCAGGCGTTGTACTGCGGAATGGTCTTTGCGGATTCTTCCCGTAGCCATTTCATTTCGCCGTCATAGAACTCATCCGTAGTATCGATTGTGTTTCGGATATGTGCAACCGTATACATGGAGTCGGTCGCATCCTCCATCTCCTGCACCATAAAATAAGCGTCACGGACCTCCGCAAAACTCTTCGCTTCCCGCACCTTTTGCGTCGCCTCCGTGATCAAAGCCTTCATCGCCTCAAAATCTGGCCGCTTGTACTCGATATCACTGAATTTTGTCATAAATACCCCTTTCATAGCCTTACCAAAGTCGTTGACCTGCCACCGTCTTTGTCCTGACACCGTTTTTGTCCTGTAGCTGTCTTTGACCTGTAGCTGTCTTTGACCTGTAGCTGTCTTTGATCTCCTGCTGTCGCTGACCAAAATCTTCTAAGTCATATCGTATCATACCAGCACTTGATTCACAATATGTTTCTCACGTAACTCAATTATAGTCTTCATCATGGGCGAAGCATGATGCACGTCAATCGCCTCCTGATTCTCCCACGCATCTATCAAAAGAACGGTCTCCGGATCGTTCATGGGAAAGAAATACTCATACGGGTGCTGCGCAACAAGACTTACGTGCACTCTCATCGACCTGTTTCTTCTCCAAGCAGGAACGCCTCCGAAAGAACAGAAAGGCTCAGAGAGCATACCCTGAGCCTTATCCTAATGAACTCAATCATTTTTCTGTATATCCTGCCAATTTGAATTATGCAATATCTCCGCATCATCACCGACAAAGACCTTGGATGCTTCCTCATCACCGCAGAGCTGATACAGCATCCAAGCGGTCATATACCCGTCGGAACGAACAAGCATATCCTCATGCTCCGCACCCGTTGCTCTTGCCCGAACCTTCTCTGCATCATCAGAAATGCTGTTGTAATTCGTGATAACTGCTTCGAGTGGGCATACGCCTGCAAAATTCTTTGTAATGTCAGGAACATCGGCATCATCGGTTTTCCCTGTTCCCGAAGTCATAAAATACGGTATTGTGACCTTGCTCACATCATAATCCCAACCCATATTATGTGCAAGGAAGGGATACGCTGCACTACCTGTGAATATCGTCTTATACAGCTTTCCATTATCAAAATTCGTAACTGCACACAGTGCTCCGGCACCGCCTTGTGAATATCCCATGATACCGATATTATTTTTGTCTATCTTGCCGTACAATTCGCTGTCAGCACCGATATTCAAGATAAATTTAAGCGTTTCCGATGCTGTTTCGCCTGTGCCGGACTGCGGATCATCGTTACCAACCACAATAAATCCCCATGAAGCGATCCTATCAAGCACAGCCATATAATTTCTTGCCCGTGTCCCGCTTGCATTAACGGAAACGACCATCGGATATGTTTGATTGCTGTCTGCAAGCTCCGCAGGATAAAACACCCTGATCGTGTCTATCTTGCTGTTATCACTCTTGAATTCAGTGCAGGCGGTCTCAAAGCTGCCCCTGGCGGAATATTTCTTTTCAAGCACTGCATCTGTCTTGAAGTCATCGAAATAATTATCATCGTACCACGGGCGGCGCTCGTGTATCTTGCCTTTGATGAAGAATATTAATGCAACAGCGAAAAGGATAAGGAGAATGATACCGATGATTTTCAACACCTTATGCCCCCGTTTCGTTTCAGTTTTCATGTTTGAATTCTCCTCAAAATGTTTTGTCAAGCAACTCCAGTCCGTAGTTCTTGACATCGCCGTTTACGGCATCAAATATCCATTCACCGACGCTTCTGTCATTTCCAAGCTTGTCAAACACATTTGCAGAGATGATCGTATGCTGTGTATTGTGGGTGTCTGCATCTTCTCCACAGCACCAGATATAAATGCCCACATCGGGGATATTCGTCTGTAAACCGTTTACCATTTCTTTCAGATCACGCTGGAAGCGATCGCCAAGCTCTTTGGTCTTATCCATTTTACCGCTGTCGATATAAGACTGATACTGCATCAGCGTATCATCACGAAAAGAACAGTCAAAGAGGATCTTCACGCTGTCGCCGCGCTTTTCATGAAGTGCAGTCAGACTGTCAAGAACAATGTTGTTTGTGGTCAGTCTGTCCGAGATCTGAGCCGGAGCTTTCCACAGATCCACTGCCGTATCATGCCAGCCGTCATAAAGCAGAAGCGAACTGTCAACGCATACGGTCACGTTTTCTGCATTAGGAAAACGATCGATCACATCGTCAGCCAGAAGGGAAGTAGCAAAACCACCTGCTGAAAAACCTGTTACAAGCAGAGTGTCAGGCTCTCCGATATACTGCTTGACCTGTTCCACATAAGCGGAATAATTACTATATCCTGTGTGATACACCGTTTTGTTTCCCTCGTAAGTTCCCGTGCCTGCATGAAAATCGCCGGTTGCATAAGGGATCACAATAAAGCTCCAGTCTTTAAATGGATTATCTTCCGCAGTACTGCCGATACCGCCCTGTGCAACAAAGTCCTGTGCTGTCATATTCGTTGCATAGAATTCATTACCTCCCTCGGAGGTCTCAGGAGTGATGCTCACTCCGCCTCCGAAGAAATACACAACCACCTTGTTTTCCATACCCTTACGGAAGATACCGTGCCATTCGCTGCCGTCAGAGGATTTTGCACCGTCCACCTTGACCTCATACCACTTGCCGATCTCAGGTTCACCCTTAAGCTCCGGAAATGTTTTGAGGAACGTCAGCTTCAGAAGAAGAAGAAATATACCTATTGGTATCAATAAAATGATAATGGCGATGATAATAAGCATCTTTTTCCGTTTGCTTTTCGGTTTTATGTTTTCCATAATAGCGTCTCCTTGCTTGACAAAACTGCATTTTATGATACTATAGTATCATGCAATGACTGCATAGTCAATAAAACCAAGAAAATGATACTATTTGGTGAAATCGTATCATCGGGCAGAAAGGAATAATGAATAATGTCGAAGTATGTGACCTCAGCCTATGGGGAAGCGCTGTTCAAGCTGATGAAAAAGAATAATATCGAAAAGATCACCGTGGACGAACTATGTGAGGAAGGCGGCATCGGAAGAGCGACTTATTTTCGAAATTATAAGTCAAAGGATGAGATCATCACCGCCTACATCATCATGAAGTGGCGTGAATATGAGCATGAACACAGACTCAAAGAGCATCAGATAAATGACAGTTATCGTGTCAGGCGGTATTTTGATTTTTGCTATTCTCTGCGGAAAAAGAATGACCTTATCATCGGGCAGGGGCACCAAGGAGCGATCTTGTCAGCTTATGAGGTCATCATGACCGACAGTGACACCGAGCAGAGCTCGGATACCTATGAAAGCTACTATCTCGCCTATGGGCTTTTCGGCATATTTATGAAGTGGGCAAGGAACGGTTATGCCGAGTCGGTGCAGGAGATGACACAGATCGTTGTAGAGAGGATATTTGCGGGCACTTCATGCCTTGCTCACGTCGCGCCATAAAACAAAAGGCAAAAAAATGCTCCGTGAAGAGTAAACTCTTCCGGAGCATTTTTTTGTCTTTGTTTTGCATCGCTCGCAGTTCGCACAGATTATCTCTTTGATAACTTTTTCAATGTCCTAAGTGCTGTGTTTGTGGCATTTCTAGGACGAGTTGCTGTTTACCTGCTGCGTACGGTAGAAAGCTAAAGGCTACTGTATGCGGCTGGTTGCAACTTTAATAACCGCGATCAAAAATAATACTCTGATCTTACTTTCTACTCATTAAATCTTTGTCTGTCTTTTGTAAGATTATCTTTCCGATATAATCGGCGATCAGCAATTTGATTTATTTCGCAAATTTGAACTTTTATTATTTTTGCGAATCAGAAAGCCATCTGGCGATATCCTACAAAACATTTACATATCATTTCAGTGACATCACATAGATCTGACAGGGATTTACCTCATCCCAAAGGAGCGGTAAAACTTCGAACTCCTTGAATCCACAGCTTATATAAAATAGATTTGTCCTGTCATAATCCTCATACACGCCCATCTTCACTGTCTTGACCTGCATGAACTCATATCCTTGCAATCTGGCAGTTTCTTTCGCCCTTTCTACCAGTTGCCGGCCAACACCACTTCTGTGATGTTCTTTCATAACTCCCATGACAGCCAGTTCAACAGTAGCCT
>JAEEGI010002161.1_pt1 | contig 48594 bp, 38 predicted proteins | sample 8958751 | NCBI WGS metagenome assembly JAEEGI01 (sample SAMN16246545, study PRJNA631951) | gut metagenome | biome: gut microbiome; feature: rumen; material: KS-attached | host: Bos | place: Iran: Karaj | collected 2018-10
GTAGAAGCGAGCAAGCTCGTAGCACCGCCGTAGGCGGCCAGTATCAACCCCTCGTGCGCACAGGGGATAGACCCGTGTGCGAACTCGCTTGAACGCAAAAAAAGAGTCCAACGATGTTACTCATTGAACTCCTGTGAGCGGAAGGTGAGGGATTCAAACCCCCGATACCCGAAAGGGGTATACCGGATTTCGAGTCCAGCGCGATCGATCACTCTGCCAACCTTCCTTTCCGTTAAATCGGCTGCAAAATTACACTATATTTTCGAAATAGCCAAATAATTTTGCAAGTTTTAGTTCAAATAGATGAAGATATTTGGTGATGTCATGGAAAATTGCTAATTTTGCAGTCCAATTTGGGAAGCACCGATAAAAAGGTGAAAAAGCAAAAAAGTAAATAGGTAAAAAATAAAGTATCATTAATTATATAATTGAAGAAATGAAAGCATTTGTTTTTCCCGGTCAGGGAGCACAGTTTGTTGGTATGGGTAAGGACCTTTACGACAACAATCAGAAGGCAAAAGAGTTGTTTGAGAAGGCTAACGAGATTCTGGGATATAGCATCACAGACATTATGTTCAACGGAACTGACGAGGATTTGAAGCAGACAAAGGTTACGCAGCCTGCTGTCTTCTTGCATTCCGTCATTTCGGCTATTTGCATGGGTGAGGCTTTCAATCCCGAGATGGTTGCAGGTCACTCCTTAGGTGAGTTCTCGGCGCTGGTGGCTGCCGGTGCATTGTCTTTTGAGGACGGTCTGAAACTGGTCTATGCCCGTGCTATGGCTATGCAGAAGGCTTGTGAGGCTCAGCCCTCGACCATGGCTGCCATCATTGGTTTGCCTGATGAGCAGGTTGAGGCTGTCTGTGCCGAAGTGTCGCAGATGGGTAAGGGTGTCGTTGTTGCTGCAAACTACAACAATCCCGGACAGTTGGTCATCTCCGGCAATATTGAGGCCATTAACGAGGCTTGCGAGAAGCTGAAGGCTGCCGGTGCCAAGCGCGCACTCCCGCTGAAGGTTGGCGGTGCTTTCCACTCTCCGCTGATGCAGCCGGCCAAGGATGAATTGCAGGCTGCCATTGAAAAGACGACATTCAGCACGCCGAAGTGTCCTGTCTACCAGAATGTGGATGCCAAGCCTCATACTAATCCTGACGAAATCAAAGCTAATCTGATAGCCCAGCTTACTTCGTCGGTACGCTGGTGTCAGATTGTTCAGAACATGATAGCTGACGGTGCAGATGACTTTACGGAGTGTGGTCCTGGCAAGGCCCTGCAGGGTATGATTGCCAAGATTAACAAGGAAGTATCCGCTCATGGAATCGGTTGATGCATTAAAGATTAAAAATTAAATATTAAATATTAAAAATTAAACATTAAAAAGTAATCGAAGAACGTGGAGAAAGTCATTATCTATCAGATATTCACACGTCTTTTCGGCAATCGTAACGTGACTCGTAAAGAGAACGGCACGATTGCCGAAAACGGTTGTGGCAAGATGGCCGACTTTACGCCCAAGGTGTTGAAGGACTTGGTGTCAATGGGTATTAGCCATATATGGTATACCGGCATTATCCGTCATGCTACACAGACGGATTATTCTGGTTTTGGTATTCCTCGTCAGCATCCCGCTGTGGTGAAGGGAAAGGCTGGTTCGCCCTATGCCATCGCTGACTATTATGATGTAGACCCAGACCTGGCAGTAGATGTCAATCAGCGAATGGCTGAGTTTGAGGAACTCATCAAGCGTACTCACGATGCCGGTTTGAAAGTCATCATAGACTTTGTGCCCAACCATGTTGCCCGTCAGTATAAGTCCATCTGCAAGCCCAAGCGCGTCAAAGACCTTGGCGAGACGGATAATGTCCTTCACGGCTTTGACCCGCAAAACAATTTCTACTATTGTCCTGGCCAGCGTTTCGACCCTTACTTCAATTTATACCATGGCGAGCAGGAACCCTATCTTGAAGAGCCTGCGAAGGCAACGGGTAATGACCATTTTGACAATGCGCCCAATATCAACGACTGGTATGAGACCGTCAAGCTGAACTATGGCGTCGATTACTATGCTGGTCGCATCGGTCATTTCGACCCCATTCCTGATACATGGCTCAAGATGACGGACATTCTGCTTTTCTGGGCCAAGAAGGGCATTGACGGTTTCCGTTGCGACATGGCTGAGATGGTGCCGGCAGAGTTCTGGTCTTACGCCACGGCTATCGTCAAGAAGAAGTTTAAGGACATCGTTTTTGTTGGCGAGGTTTATAATCCTTCTGAATACCGCCATTATCTTGCCTCGGGCTTTGACTGGCTTTACGACAAGGTGGGCATGTATGACACGATGCGTAACGTGATTTGTCATCATTCCCCCGCAGCCTCCGTCACATCAGCCTGGCAGCAGACGGACGATATTCGCAATCACATGCTTTACTTCCTGGAGAACCATGACGAGCAGCGTATTGCCAGCGACTTCTTTGCTGCTGACGGCCAAAAGGGCGTACCCGCTATGATGGCCTCTCTGCTGATGTATCAGAATCCCTTTATGCTGTATGCCGGCGAGGAATATGGTGAGCGAGGCATGGACCGCGAAGGCTTCAGCGGCAACGATGGCCGTACCACCATTTTCGATTATTGGAGTGTTGATACGCTATGCCGTGCTGCTCAGCAGAAGCTGACGGATGCAGAAAAGAGCATTTATGATATCCACAAGAAGACGATGCTCATTGCCCGCAAGGAAAAGGCTATCCGCGAGGGCATCTCTTTTGACTTGATGTATGTGAATCATCACATGGAGCGCCAGTATGCATTCCTTCGCAAGTCGGACAATGAAATGCTGTTGATCGTCGTGAACTTCTCTGACCAGGATGTCATTACCGATGTGAATATTCCCGCCCACGCCTTTGACTATCTGGCCATTAACGAGAAAAATGTTATCGCTACTGACCTGCTGACCAAGGAGAAACTGGCTGTCAGGTTGAAAAAGGACGGCGCAGTCAGGATGTCCGTTGGTGCCAGGAATGGAAGAATATGGAAAATTAAAGTATAAGGAAGCATAATATGGCAGAAGACTATTTCCTGAATGAACATAACAAGGAGGAATTTCCCCCTGCGCATACCGCTGAACACCTGCTCAATCAGACCATGATCAGGTTGTTTGGCTGTGAACGTTCCTACAATGCCCATATCGAACGGAAGAAGAGTAAGATGAGCTTTCATCTTGACCACAAGCCAAGCAGGCAGGAAGAGAAGGAAATAGAACGGGAAATGCAACGCCTGATAGCTGAGGATTTGCCTGTGACTTTTGAATATGTGCGCCGTGAGGACATTCCTGACGAGGTGCGATTAGACCGTCTGCCCGATGACGCTTCTGACACGATCAGGCTGGTGCGCATTGGTGACTACGATGTCTGTCCGTGTATCGGCAAGCATGTCCGGTCGACCATGCAGATTGGGCGCTTTGAGATGTTAGGGACCAACTGGGATGAGCATGAGCGGTCGTTCCGAGTAAGGTTTAAAATTGTATAGCAAACAAAAGAATAACCCCAACCAGTACGACGGACAGGTTGGGGTTTTCTGTATCTCTTCTGAAAGGTCAGAATGCTATCTTCATGAAAACGGGATAGTGGTCAGAGTTGGTGAGTTCGCCTCTGTAGTAGCTCAGTCCCTTGAGTGACTGGTCATGGAAGATGTAGTCTATGCGAACAGCCTTGGCGCCTCGGAAGGTGTACATGAATCCGCTGCCGCACTCCTTAAACCCGTCGACCATGTTGCCTAACATGGTGTTGTAGACGAAAGAGTAGGGGACATCGTTGAAGTCGCCACAGACAATACAGGGCTTTTCTGAGCTTCTCTTCTCGTTGGCTACGGTGATGGCCTGCTGTGCGCGGAATATCATTCCCAGGGTATAGTTGCCGTAGATGGCATTCAGTATGCGGCTCTTGCTGACATCATAGTCCTGGTACATCTTCAGTTTTTCAGCTTGGTGCATGGTCCTGCTGATGCCTGTCGTCTGGAGATGCACGTTGAAGATGCGATACTCTTGTCCGTTGACCTCCACGTCAGCCCACATGGCACTATTGTTGGTGTCGTCGAAGAGGATGGTCTTTGAACCTTTGATGGGGTAACGGCTGAAGATAACCATATCGTCACGTCCCTTCTGCATATAAGGGAAGAATTCCTTGTAGCTCTCAGAGTTCTTCTTGTCACCGCTAAATTCGTTATACTCCTGCATACAGAGGACATCCACTTTCTGGCGCCTGATTTCTGCCAAGATGTCAAGAGCCTTGAATCCCGAAGTCTCACGACCGAACATGGCAACGTTATAGCTGGCAATTTTGAGTCCCTCCTTGGCTTCAGAGCCCTTGTCCAAAGAACGGAACTGGTATAGTGTGCCGATATACGGGATGCAGCAGGCTATGGTGACAACAGGAATCAGGGCGAAGAACCAGCGGCGGCGAACCAGCCAGTATATCAATAGTAACGCATTGGCAATAATCAGCAGGGGTAGGGCATAGACCAGCATGGCCCTTGCAGAATGTCCTATGGGGCTGACATCGCCTCCGAAAAGTCCTATGATAGTGAAAAAGGACGCTATGATCTGGATGACCAGAAACATAGCGGCTACATACTTGTAAACAGCTAATTTACCCATGACAATAATTATTTCTTGACATATTTCTCAACCATGTCCATCAAATCCTCAACACGGAATGGTTTGGCCATAAACTCGTCACATCCTGCTGCTTTGGCTTCACGGATATTCTCGTCAAAAGCATAGGCACTCAATGCTACCACGGGGATGTCGTGATTGACCTCCTTAATGATGCGGGTAGCGTCGAGTCCGTTCATGTCCGGCATCCTGATGTCCATGAGTATCAGATCGGGATGCTCGTCCTCACAGAACGTAACAGCCTCAATGCCGTTGACGGCGCGTATCAAGCGGTACTGTTTGGCCAGCACAATCCTGACCAGTTCATAGTTGCTGTCTTCATCTTCTGCAACAAGGATGAGAGGAGCGTTTCGCAGGTCAGTCTTCGTTGTTGCGCGAATGGTTCTGGAATTGGTCGTGATACGACCGTTCTTGGCAATGCCGCCGATGGTTCCTTCGAATGGCAATACAAAGTGGAAGGTAGACCCTACGCCGATTTTAGACTGTACGCTGATGCGGCCCTCCATCTTTTCGACGATGGTCTTGCAGAGTGCCAACCCCAGTCCGTAACCGTTTTGTGTCTCGGCATCGCGTGACACATAAGTCTTGAAGATGTTCTCCAAATCCTCCGGGGCAATGCCGGAACCTGTGTCGGTAACGAAGAACTCCACCTCCTGACCGTCGTTTATCAGGCGGTAGCCGTAAGTGATGCTTCCCTTGCTGGTGTGTTTGAGTGCATTGCTGATCAGGTTCGAGAATACTTGGGTCAGACGATTGGGGTCAGTATTGAGCGTGACATTCATGTTGGGCTTGTTCCACACCAACTGTACTGAGTCAGGACAGCGGAACTTGAAGATGTTTTGCAGGCTGTGGCATAGTTCGCTCAGGCTGGTCATCGATTTCTTGATGGAGATTTCGCCGGCTTCTACGCGAGACAAATCCAGAATGTCGTTAATCAGCGCCATCAACCTGTTGTTGTTGCTCTCCACAATTTCCATGTATTTCATGCGTTCATCGGGAGAGTCTGTCTCTGCCATAATACGTGAAAAGCCTTCAATAGCGTTTAGCGGCGTGCGAATCTCATGGCTCATGTTGGCCAGGAAGAGGGTTTTCATCTGGCTGGCCTTCTCGGCTTTTCTCGTTTTCTCCTCGTATTCATGCAGTTTCTTCCTGGCAGAGTCTAACTCTAACTCTGTCGCATGAAGTTTTGCATTTACCTCGGCAATTTTCTCTAATAGGATTTCGCGTTCGTCTTTTACCATGGTGCAATGTACATATCGAGTTGCAAAGTTAAAGAATAATCTTCAGAAACGCGAATGTTTTAGTATTTTTTTATCCTCTTTTTGCTTTTTCCCATGTTCCGCCACTTTTATGTGTGCGGAGATAGTTCATTCCGCGGAACACATTGATGTTCATAAAGAGGAAGTAATAGGCAATATAAAGTATTTTCTGTTTGCGCCCTTTCTTTTCCATGAGCCAGCCGCCGAATGCTGCGGCATAAAACAGCACTTGCAGTATCCAGATGGCTACATACAAGTCGCCGGCCTTCATCATCACCAGTAGGACGTTGAGGGGAATGAGGGCAAATAAAGCTATCGGTGTGATAGTCCAGCGCAATACGCGATGTGACACAAACTGGAAGGCCACGACAGGATGGCGCAGGGGATTCATCATCTTCCGCAGCCACCATGAACTCTGCAGTCCACCGGCGGCTATGCGGCGTTTGCGCTTCGATTCCTCCTGGAGGTCTGCCGAGCCGTACTCCATAGCGTAGGCGTCGGATGTATAGGCAATCTTGTAGCCCTTGTCCACCATGCGCATCGACATGACAAAGTCGTCGAGCAAGGCATTCTCAGGCATGGTTTCATACATGCTGGTGCGGATGGCGTTCAGCTCGCCGGCAGCACCCATGGCTGAATAGAACTCGCTGTCCAGTCGTTTCAGGAAACTCTCATATTTCCAGTAGAGTCCTTCGCCCTCGGCGGCAATCTCGCCGGCTTTTCTGGCAATGACGCGCTTTTCGCCCGCAACGCAAGCCACTTGCGGGTCTTGGAAGCAGCGAACGATTTCGCGTACAGCCTCTTTGTTGACCATCGTGTTGGCATCGGTCATGATGGTGATGTCTGATTTCACCATGCTGATGCCGTGGTTGAGGGCAGCCGTCTTTCCCTTCCGTTCCGGCGTGAAGATGACTTCCACCTCCGGGTAACGCTTCAGGCGCTCGTTGGTCTCGTCAGTTGAGCCGTCGGTCACCCATACAACGTGAAGCTTCTCCTTGGGGTAGTCCAGTTGCAGCGTGTTGTCCATTTTCATGTCAACCACATCCTGCTCGTTGTAGGCGCAGACCATGAAGGTGACATCGGGCAACACATCGTCAGCAGGCAGGACTGTCTTGACAGCCCCGCCTTTGACGATACGTTTGATTTTCACCAGTGCCCATAGCAACAAACCATATCCGATGTAAGTGTAGAACACAAGAAATACACAAATCCAAAAGATCGTCTTGAGTGTTGCCATGGCTTCAGGTGTTTAGGAGTTTGTTTCTATTTCTTCCTGCATGTCAATGAATTGCCGGTTCTTGTCATAGAACTCATATTGCAGGAAGGCCAGTTTCTGCGACGGCACGATGCGGATGCCCATGCCGTATTTCATCTGCCACTTGAGTTTCAGCGATACGAGGCCTTGATTGATATAGGCGGCTACGTAGGGATGAACGTGCAGGTAGAATTTCCGGATGCCGATCTTATTGACCAGGCGATCAATTTTGCTCTCTAATTGGTCGGTGAAAAGGATAGACGACTTGATCTTTCCTTTTCCAAAACAGGTAGGACAGGTTTCCTCTACGTTGACATCCATAGCTGGACGGACGCGCTGACGCGTAATCTGCATCAGTCCGAATTTCGACAGCGGCAGGATGTTATGGCGTGCCCGGTCTTTCTGCATGTTCTTGCACATGCGCTCATAGAGCATCTGACGGTCCTCAGCAAGGTTCATGTCAATGAAGTCCACAACGATGATGCCGCCCATGTCGCGCAGACGGAGCTGACGTGCCAGCTCGTCGGCAGCACCGAGGTTGACTTCCAGAGCATTGGCTTCCTGGCCGTTTTCAGCACGGGTGCGGTTGCCTGAGTTGACGTCGACAACGTGCATGGCTTCTGTGTGTTGGATAATGAGATAGGCTCCGCGCTTGTAGTTTACCGTGCGTCCAAAGCTGGACTTCAACTGCTTGGTAACGTTGAAATTGTCGAAGATGGGTACCGTGCCCGTGTATTTCTTCACAATTTCCTGCTTGTCGGGAGCTATCAGACTCACATAGTCCTTCACCTGCTGGAAGATGGATTCGTCGTTGACGTAGATGCCGTCATAGGTGGGGTCGAAGACGTCGCGCAGCAAAGCCACGGCTCTTCCTGTCTCCTCAAAGACCAGTTGGGGAACCTTGGTGGCTTTCTGGGCTTTTGCTATCGCGTCCTCCCAGCGCTTGACGAGGGCTTTCATCTCTTTGTCCAGTTCGGCCACACGCTTGCCTTCTGCCGAAGTACGCACAATGACGCCGAAGTTCTTGGGACGAATGCTCTGTACCAGTTGCTTTAAACGTGCTCTTTCCTCGCTTTTCTTGATTTTAGAGGATACGGAAACTTTATCATAGAAAGGCATCAGCACCATGTATCGTCCGGCAAAGCTTAGCTCACAGGTCAGGCGCGGGCCTTTCGTTGAGATAGGTTCCTTGACGACTTGAACCAACACCTCCTGTCCTTGCTTTAGCGTCGTTTGCACGCTACCGTCTTTGGGCAGGTCGGGCTGGTGTGTGGCCTTGGCGATGGGATAAAGTTTCTTCTTGTCACTTTGTACCTGTTTAAGATACTTTTCGTAAGAGCTGAATTGAGTGCCTAAGTCAAGATAGTGTAGAAAGGCATCGCGCTCGGAGCCCACATCGACGAAGCAGGCATTGAGGCCGGGCATGAGCTTGCGCACCTTGCCCAGGTAGATGTTGCCAACAGAATAGCTTTCCTCCTCGCGCTTCTCGTTCTGGTATTCCACCAGATTCTTGTCTTCGAGCAGCGCGATGGATATTTCCTTCGGTTGGACATCGATAATCAGTTCGCTTGTCATTGTCTTTTTCTCTTGACTTGAATTCAGTTTTTGAACTTAAAAGAGCGTACCGTCAAAACCATTGCCGGTCTCTCAGGTACACTCCTTTCATTAATCCATTAATCTTTTGTCTTTCAGGGCTTACTTGCTCTTATGACGATTCTTGCGCAGTCTCTTCTTGCGCTTGTGAGTAGCCATCTTGTGGCCCTTCTTCTTTTTTCCGTTTGGCATAATTGAATAAATATTAAATGATTACTATTTCATTTTCTCAATAAAACTCTTGGCAGGCTTGAAGGCGGGAATGTCGTGCGCGTCAATCACCATAGTCGTGTTTTTGGAGATGTTACGAGCCGTCTTCTGGGCGCGGTGCTTGATGATGAACGTACCGAAACCACGGAGATAAACGTTCTCCTTATTCTCGGCCATACATATCCGAATCTCCTTCATAAATGCCTCTACAGTTGCTGCAACATCCTTCTTGGGGAGGCCTGTGTTTTCAACGATATTGCTGATAATATCTGCTTTTGTCATTGCTGTTTTTGTTTAATGTTTCAATTTCGGACTGCAAAGATACTGTTTTTCAGCGGGATATGGAAATTTTCAACGCTTTTTTTTCTTAAAAAACTTAATTTTCGTGTTGTTTCGCGTAATAATATATAAAATGTACGCGCTCACGCGCGATATTTTGTTGTTTTTTGCTGTTGAATGTTATGCATCATGTTGTCTTGTTATGACAGACTGAGGTAATAGCCTGCCTTGTAGAGTTTGAATATGGCGAGGCTGGGATGACTGCCGGTCAGCAGTCGCCGTTCCAGAGTTCCCCACAGCTGGTGGTGCAGCCGGATCAGGGGCAGTAGCCGTTGGTGCCTTTCCGTGAAGTCAATCATCCTGGAGTAGCCCCTCAGCCTGTCGCGGAGTGTGTGGAGTGTCCGCAACCCCTCTTCCGTCTTGCTGACGAAGTCGGCATTGTCCTCAAACACTTGAAAACTCAGCGGGTTGTCGATGTGGCAGATGGCAATGCCCTTCTGCTCCAGTCGCTTCCCTAACAGCACGTCTTCGTAGCCATACTGCCTGATGCTCTCGTCGAAGGGGCAGGCAAGCATCAGTTCGCGGCGAATCATGAAGTTGGCGGTGTGGAAGTCCTGATAGGGTGCCTGCTGCCGCATGATGGCTGTATGCTGGCACTCCTCTTTCTTTTCGTACTTGTAGCGCAGGTTGCCGCGCAGGGCTTTGGCGTCACCTCCGATGCTGACGCCGCCGTACACCACGTCGTGACCCGCACATGCCACATAACAGTTGATGAAGTTATGACGGCATACTGTCATGTCGCTGTCTATGAACAGCAACCATTCGTATTGCGCCTGCTGAACCAGAAAGTTGCGGATGGCAGCCCGCCCCCTGTTCTTCTGGCATTCTATGTACTGACAATGCGGAATGCTGTTGATACCCCTGTTCTCAGCGATGGCCGCCTGGCTGGTAGAACCGTCGTCAGCCACTATCACCTCATAGTCCATGGGCAGCATGGCAACCTGCTTTTGCAGTTCGCTCACAAGTTCCTTGCAGATGCCGTTGAACGTGGGTATGAGTATGGATAAGCCTGTCATGGGCAGCGTGAAGTTGCTGATTCATATTTTATGCAAATTTACGAAAAATTGAGATTGAAACAAAGAAAAGTAAACTTTCTTTTGCATTTTACTCTTTTTTTTCATAATTTTGTCGCTCAATAGAATTATATTTAACAAATTATATGAAAATGAAAGCAAAAAGTTTGGTCGTGGTACTCAGCGTAGTGTTGGGACTGACGGCGTGCGGAGGCGATATGCCCCAGCCGGAACAAACATCGTATGAAACGGTGACAGTGAAGAAAGAGAACATCACAGTACCTGTGAAGTTCAGCGCAAAGCTCAAGGGTGAGACTGACGTAACCATCACACCTCAGGTGAGCGGACAGCTGATGAAAATCTGTGTGACTGAAGGTGATGTGGTGAGGAAAGGACAGGTGCTCTTCGTCATCGACCAGCGCGACGCTCGGCTGGAGTTGCAGTCAGCACAGGCCAACCTTCAGGCTGCTATCGCTCAGGAGAACAGCGCCAGAATCGAGTACGAATCAAACAAGAACCTGTACGAGAAGAAGATTGTGAGCAAATATACTTTTGAAACAGCAGAGAACTCATACAGTCAGGCTAAGGCTTCCGTGGCTCAGTACAGAGCACAGGTAAACCGTGCGAAGGTGAACCTCGGCTACTGCACCATTACTGCCCCTGTGGCGGGTAGCATCGGTGAGATTCCCGTGCGTACGGGCGATCAGGTCTCACCTTCTATTTACCTGACCACGGTGAGCGGCAATACGAATATGGATGCTGAATTCTCACTGCCGGAAACGATTCTGTCAATGATGCTCTCTGAAGGCTTCAGCACGGATCCCAATAAGCTTTCAAAGCTGTCGCCTGAAATAGGTTTTATCATGAAAAACGGTACGGAGTACGATCATAAGGGAAAGATTACAAGAGCCACGGGTGTGGTGAATGCTACCACTGGTACCATCTCGCTGAAGGCTACCTTCCCCAACCCCAAGGGTCAGCTCTACTCAGGTATGCAGGGTTCTATTGTGATTCCTATAAAAGAAGAGGCCGTCATGGTGATTCCGCAGGAGGCTGTCGTGAAGCTGCAGGACAAGCAGCAGGTGTATAAGGTACAGGCCGACAGCACAGTAACCTCTGTCGAGGTGACGACACAGGACATCTTTGATGGTGAGCACTATATTGCGTTGACTGGTCTGAACGAGGGTGACAAGATTGTGACCGTAGGCGCCAACAACTTGCATGAAGGACAGAAGGTGCTTTTCCCGGCTGCGCCGAAAAAAGATTGATAATTGACAATTGATAATTCTTTGACCTGAAGGTACAAAGCGATTAAAATTGATGAGACAATTATGAAGAATAATATATTTATCAATAGATACGTGATGGCGTGTGCCGTCTCGATCGTGTTGGCGCTGGTGGGATTCATATCGATGAACTCGCTGCCCATCGAGCAATATCCGAACATCGCACCTCCGCAAGTGGAGGTTACGGCCTACTATATGGGTGCCGACCCCAAAACCATCATCCAGTCGGTGATCTCACCATTGGAGGAGAGTATCAACGGTGTGGATGGTATGGACTATATGGTCTCGAAGGCCACCTCAACGGGTACCGCAACCATAGACGTGTATTTCAAACAGGGCGTTGACCCTGACATAGCGACGGTGAACGTGCAGAACCGCGTGTCGAAGGCTCAGTCGCAGCTGCCCTCTGCCGTGGTCAATATGGGTATTGAGACGGAGAAGCGCCAGAGCAGCATTCTGCGCATCATTGGTATACAATGTACTAATGGCAAGTATGACGACGACTTTGTGTCAAACTACGTAGACATCAACATCAAGCCGCGTATGCAGCGTATCTTTGGTGTGGGCTCTGTGACGTCATTAGGCAACACCTACGCCCTGCGTGTCTGGATGAAGCCCGACGTGCTGGCACAATACGGTCTGACGCCCGACGATATCAGCACAGCCATCAACAGCCAGAGTTTCGTGACCTCCTTGGGTAACTTCGGTGAGCAATCAGATAACAAATACCAGTACTCGATGGAGTACAAGGGTACACTGAAGGAGATTGATGAGTTCAATGATATCGTGATTAAGACCACCGACGGCGGCCACGTGCTACACTTGAAAGACGTGGCAGAAGTGGAGATTGGTGCCAAGACCTACAGCTTCGTCTCAAATATCAGTGGCCAGCCGGGTACCTTCATGCTGATTTTCCAGTCACCGGGCTCCAATGCCACGGAGGTGAACCAGCGCATCGACCAGATGTGCGAGGAAATGAAGGCCACGATGCCTGACGGACTGGAGTTCGTCACCTTGATGAACGCCGACGACTTCCTCTTTGCGGCCATCCATAACGTGGTAGAGACGCTGATTATCGCCATCATTTTGGTGATTCTGGTGGTGTTCTTCTTCCTGCAGAACCTCAAGGCTACCATCATCCCGTCAATCTCGGTGATTGTGTCACTGATGGGTACATTTATGATTGTCACCCTGGCAGGCTTCTCGCTGAATCTGCTGACGCTGTTTGCTCTGGTGCTCGCCATCGGTACGGTGGTGGATGATGCCATTGTGGTCGTCGAGGCCGTGATGGCGAAGATGGAGAGTGGCATTACAGATGCCAAGGAAGCAACGCGCCAGGCTGTCGGCGAAGTGTCGATGGCGGTATTCTCGTGTACGCTCGTCTTCATGGCGGTGTTCATCCCTGTGACCTTTATCTCAGGTACGTCGGGTACGTTCTTCACACAGTTCGGTATCACCATCGCCTCGGCAGTAGGTCTGTCGTGTCTGCAGGCTCTGACAACGTGTCCTGCCCTCTGTGCCATTATGCTGAAGGTCACGGAAGACAAGAAGGATGGCGGCAAGTCGCTGCTCTACTACACCAAGAAAGCCTACGACGCCAGCTATAATGCCCTCTTCGACAAATACAGCAAAGGGGTGAAGAAGTTCATCAAGCGTCCCGGCGTGGCTTGGATACTGGTGACCATTGCTGCTGTGCTGCTCGTCTTCTTCATGATGAAACTGCCGTCAGGTCTCGTGCCGCAGGAGGACCAGGGATGCTTCCTGGTTGAGGTGGATGCTCCGGAAGGTTACACACTGCAGCAGACCTACGACCTGCTGAAGCAGGTGGAAGAGAAGGTGAAGGATATTCCCGAAATGGAGAGTTATGCCATGGTGAGCGGCTACGGTCTGATATCAGGTCAGGGCTCCAGCTATGGCTTCATGGTTGTCCGCCTGAAGAACTGGGAAGAGCGTCCGGGTATAGAGCACTGCGTAGACATGGTTATGTATCGTTTCTATATGGCATGTGCGAACATCAAGAATGCCACGGTAATTCCGTTCCAGATGCCTCAGATTCCTGGTTATGGTACGAGCAGTAACGTGAACCTGGTCGTTGAGGACCCCACCGACGGCGACCTGTCGGAGTTCTCTAAGAAGACTGATAATTTCCTGGCCAAGCTCACGGAGCGTAAGGAAGTGAGTATGGCTATGTCAACCTACTCGGAAAAATACCCGAAATACCGTGTTGAAGTGGATCCCACCCAGTGTAGCCGCGCCGGCTTGTCAGCCAAGGAAGTGTTGAGCACGCTCGGCAGCTACTGTAGTGGTTCGTATGTCGCCAACTACAATCAGTTCGGTAAGGTATACCAATTGTGGACTGCCGCAGCCCCTGAGTATCGTCTCGACCCCACGTCGCTCAACAATATCTTCGTGAAGACGAGCAGCGGAAAGATGGCACCCCTCTCAGAGTTTATATCTCTGAAAGAGATTGTCGGTCCGTCGAACAACCAGCACTTCAACCTGTTCTCGGCTATTGAGTGCCAGGTATCTGCTGCCAGCGGCTACAGCGAGGGTCAGGTTCAGGAGGTCATTAAAGAGGTGTTCCGTCAGGAGATGCCTAATACGGCTACTTATGAGTACAGCAGTATGTCGCGTGAGACCGCTGAGGCAGCTGGTTCCAACACTACTACGCTCATCTACTGCATCTGTATCGTCCTCATCTACCTGATTATGGGATCGTTGTATAACTCATGGTTTACGCCATGGGCCGTGCTGCTCAGTATTCCATTCGGTCTGATGGGTGCCTTCGCCGTCATCTGGCTTTGCGCTAACATCGGTTTCCCAGGTATGGAGAACAATGTCTATGTGCAGACGGGTGTGGTTATGCTGATTGGATTGTTGGCAAAGACCGCCATCCTGATTACTGAGGTGGCCTCCGAGCACCGCAAGCATGGTATGGGCATCGTTGAAGCAGCCTTTGCCGCCTGCCAGGAACGTCTGCGCCCGATTTTGATGACCGTTATCTGTATGATTGTCGGTATGATTCCGCTCGCCATCGAGGGTGGTGCCGGTGCGAATGGTAACCGTGCCCTTGCCCTCTGCGTTATCGGCGGTATGAGCGTGGGTACCATCTCGCTGCTCTTCGTCGTTCCGGCGTTCTATATCATCTTCCAGAAGTTGCATGATAAGTTCCAGGGCAGTACCGTGGAAGTTCAAGAAGTTAATGTAGTTAGTGAAGTTCAAGAATCATGAGTAAACTAAGCAATATCATAATCGCTGCAGCCGTGAGTACGATGCTCACGGGCTGCGGCTTATATAATAAGTACGAAAAAACAGTAGAAGAACCCGCCGGCGTATTTGGAAACTCACAGGATATAGTGTCGGCTTCGAGTGAGTCAACCATTGCCGACATGTCGTGGCGTGAGTTCTTTACCGATCCTCTGTTGCAGAATCTTATCGAGCAGGCGTTGGCCAACAATACCGACCTGAACACCGCCCGTATCAATATCGAGAAGAGCCAGATATCGTTGAAGACTAAGAAGTTGGCCTATCTGCCGTCTGTTTCCTTCTCGCCTCAAGGCTCGCTGTCCAGTTTCGATGGAGCTAAGGCTACGAAGAGCTATACCATACCGTTGGATGTGTCGTGGGATGTCGATTTGTTCGGTTCCATCACCAACAAGAAGCGTGCTGCCCAGGCTGCTCTGCTGCAGGCACAGATGACGGAAGAGGCAACCCGTTCCAACCTCATCAGCACCATCGCTCAGGAGTACTTCCTTCTCCAACTGCTCGACCGCGAGATGGAAATCCTCATCGAGACCGACAGTCTTTGGAAAGCCTCTTTGGATACACAAGAGGCACTCTACGAGAACGGACAGGCCTACTTAACAGCTGTCAACCAGCAGGAGTCGTCGTGGTTGGATGTGAAACTCCAGATTGTCGCTATGCGCCGCAGCATTCGTGCTACTGAGAATGAGATCTGCAGTCTGCTGTGCATCACGCCACAGCACATTGAGCGTAGCCATTGGGGAGCAGAAGCCCAGTACCACTCTGCCACCGAAGGACAACGCTTGTTTGAGGAACGCTATATGAAGATTGGTGTGCCCGCCCAGATGCTGGAGCGTCGCCCTGACATCCGCTTGGCTAACTACTATATGGAGGAGGCCTTCTATAACACGCAGGCCGCACGTGCTGCTTTCTTCCCCAGCATCACATTGTCGGGAGAGGTCGGATGGACCAATAACGGCGGTATCGTCAATCCCAGCAAACTGTTGTGGCAGCTTGTCGGTTCATTGACGCAGCCTATCTTTGCCCGCGGTCAGATCAAGGGCAATTACAAGATAGCCCAACTGACCGAAGAGAACCTGAAGAAGAAGTATGTGCAGGCTGTCATTGATGCTGGTAACGACGTTAATGAGGCCATCGCTGACTGTATGACAGCCCGCGAGAAGCACAGTTATTACAATCGTCAGGTAGAGGTCCTCCACGAGGCATACTATGGTACCCACGAGTTGATGGACAACGGTAAGGCCACCTACATTGAGGTGCTTAAAGCACAGGAGTCGCTGCTCTCAGCACAGCTCAACGAAGCCGAAAATCTCTATAATGGTGCACAGGGTGTCATCGCCCTCTACATCGCCCTCGGCGGCGGTACGAAATAAGCTGCACGTCGAAACAAACAATTGTCAAAAGGATAAAATGGGAAAGATTATATTGACAGGCGACCGTCCCACAGGCAAGTTGCATTTGGGACATTACATCGGTTCGCTGCGTCGTCGCGTAGAACTGCAAGAAGCAGGCGACTATGAGAAGATGTTTGTGTTCATGGCTGATGTACAGGCCTTGACGGACAATGCTGATAATCCTGAGAAGATTCGTCAGAATATTATTGAGGTGGCTCTTGACTATCTCTCAGCAGGACTGGACCCTGAGAAGTGTACCATCTTCATACAGAGCCAGATAGCGGAATTAGCTGAACTGACGACTTACCTGATGAATCTCATTACGGTGAGCCGTGTACAGCGCAACCCGACAGTGAAGACGGAAATCAAGATGCGTAATTTCGAAGCCAATATCCCGTTGGGATTCTTCTGCTATCCTGTCAGTCAGGCTGCCGACATCACGCTGTTCAAGTCGACGACGGTCCCTGTGGGTGAAGACCAGGAGCCAATGCTGGAAGTGACCCGTGAACTGGTGCGACGCTTCAATCAGATTTACGCCCCTGTGCTGGTGGAGCCAAACATCATGTTGCCCGAGAATGCTACTGCCCGCCGACTGCCGGGTACGGACGGCAAGGAAAAGATGTCGAAGTCTTTGGGTAACTGCATCTATCTTAGCGATGATGCCGATACGGTATGGCAGAAGGTTCGTTCGATGTACACAGACCCTGAGCATATCAATCTGAATGACCCTGGTCATGTCGAAGGCAATGCCGTCTTTACTTATCTCGATGCCTTCTCCAAGCCTGAGGACTTTGCCAACTACTGGCCTGAGTACCAGAACCTCGACGAACTGAAAGACCACTATCGTCGTGGTGGCCTGGGCGATATGAAGTGCAAGAAGTTCCTCAACCAGATTCTGAATGAGATGCTTGAGCCTATGCGCCAGCGCCGTCATGAGTTTGAGCAGGACATCCCCGAAATATACAATATTCTTAGGAAGGGAACGGAGCGTGCCCGTGAGACGGCAGCCCAGACCATGGCCGAAGTCCGTGCCGCTATGAAGATTAACTATTTCGATGATGTGGAGCTGATTCAGTCGCAGGCTGAGCGTTTCCGCAAACAATAATAGTTGTGGTGCTTCTCTATGTATAATGGTGTCGAAATAATCGGCACCATTCTTTGTCTACAAACGTTTACGGGGATTTTTTGAAAAGATATTGCCTTTTTCTTTGCGGTTCGGATTTTTATAGCTAACTTTGTACCCACGAATTCAAAACATATCGTTAATAAGTAATACTAAAACAAATGGCAAAAATCGTAACATTGGGCGAGATTATGCTCCGCCTTTCGCCTAACGGCAACGACCGTTTCATTCAGAGTGAATCATTCCGCATCATCCCCGGTGGTGGTGAGGCTAACGTAGCTGTCAGCGTGGCTAACTATGGTCACGAGGCTTACTTCGTATCGAAGCTGCCGAAGCACGAAATCGGCCAGATTGCTGTCAATGCCCTGCGCCGCTATGGTGTTAACACTCAGTTCATTGCCCGTGGTGGTGACCGCGTGGGTCTGTATTATGCTGAGACGGGTGCCTCGATGCGTCCCTCAAAGGTTATCTACGACCGTGCCCACAGCTCTATCGCTGAGGCTGATCCTCAGGATTTCGACTTCGACGCCATCATGGAAGGTGCTGCCTGGTTCCACTGGTCTGGCATTACCCCTGCCATCAGCGACAAGGCTGCCGAGCTGACTAAGCTTGCCTGTGAGGCTGCCAAGCGTCACGGTGTTACCGTTTCTGTTGACCTGAACTTCCGCAAGAAGCTGTGGACTTCTGAGAAGGCTATCTCCATCATGCGCCCGCTGATGCAGTATGTAGACGTGTGCATTGGTAACGAGGAGGATGCTGAGCTGTGCCTGGGCTTCAAGCCCGATGCTGACGTAGAAGGTGGTCAGACTGACGCTGCCGGTTATGAGGGCATCTTCAAGCAGATGATGAAGGAGTTCGGCTTCAAGTATGTTGTTTCTACCCTGCGTGAGTCCTACAGCGCTACGTTCAATGGCTGGAAGGCTCTGATCTACGACGGTAAGGAGTTCTATCAGTCAAAGCGTTACGAAATCAATCCTATCATCGACCGCGTTGGTGGCGGTGACTCTTTCTCTGGCGGTTTGATTCATGGTCTGCTGACCAAGCCGAATCAGGGTGAGGCCCTTGAGTTTGCTGTGGCTGCTTCTGCCCTGAAGCACACCATCAATGGCGACTTCAACCTGGTTGGTGTTGACGAGGTAGAAAGCCTCGCTGGCGGAAATGCTAACGGACGCGTACAGCGCTAACGCTAATTGACAATTGATAATTGATAATGAAACAGTTTGAATATAAGGTGATTTCCTCTGTAGTAGGAACTGAGAAGAAGTTAAACAAGTTAGGTTATGAAGGCTGGGAACTTGTAGCAGTCTTTGATTGTCGCCTGTATTTGAAACGTGAATACAAAGAGTAATTATGGCAAAGTTTGATAAATTCCAGGTGATGGCAAAGATTGCCGAAGCACCTATGGTTCCTGTTTTCTACAACAAGGACGTTGAGGTTTGTAAGAATGTCATCAAGGCCTGCTACGAGGGTGGTGTTCGTGCTTTTGAGTTCACCAATCGTGGTGACTTCGCTCACGAGGTTTTCGGTGAGCTGTCGAAGTGGGTGCTGAAGGAGTGTCCAGAGTTGGCTCTGGGTATTGGCTCTGTAGTCGATGCTCCTACAGCTTCTCTCTACATACAGTTGGGTGCCAACTTTGTTGTTGGTCCGCTGTTCAACCCCGACATCGCCATTGTCTGCAACCGTCGTTGCGTGACTTATTGCCCAGGCTGTCTGACACCGTCAGAGATTGGTAAGGCTCAGGAGGTAGGTTGCGACTTCACGAAGGTATTCCCTGGCGACGTTGTAGGGCCAAACCTCATTAAGGGTCTGATGGCTCCCATGCCTTGGTCGAAGATCATGGTAACAGGTGGCGTAGCTCCCGAGGAGGAGAACCTGACAAAGTGGTTCAAGGCTGGTGTGTTCTGCGTCGGCATGGGTTCTAAGCTGTTCCCCTCTGACAAGGTGAAGGCCGGCGACTGGCAGTATGTAACCGACAAGTGCAAGGAGGCACTCGGCTACTGTGCTAAGGCTCGCGCATAAATCATTAACTTTAAAAGACTCAGCTTGGCTTATGGCCGTGCTGGGTCTTTTCCTTTTATCAGCCTGCCAACCGTCCGATCAGGCAGCGGTGGACAAGTTGAATGACCATTCCTATGCCTGTCACTATCGCAATGTCGATTCTACTGAGATTTATGCCCGTCAGGCGCTGAGCCTGTCAGCTGGTTATGAAGACGGTTGTGCTGAGGCGCTGAACAACTTGGCCTTTGCCTCTATCGTTCACATGGATTACCAGCAGGCCGACTCACTTCTGCAAGAGGCTATTACGCTGACAGACAATCAGGTAGAGCTCTTGGTTGCAGAAGTACAGCAGATGCGCTTGTGCCAGCGCCGCTCAGAGAATCGCGCCTTTTACGAACATCGCGAACGCGCTGTCAGTTACCAGAAGCGCATCAACGAAGAGCGTGGCACGCTCTCCGAACGTCTGCAGCAACGCATGATTTATGCGGAGTCCGAACTGGCTATTGTCAGTTCCACCTATTATTATTATGTCGGCTTGGAGCGCCAGTCCATAGAAGCCCTGATGGAAGTCAATATCGACGAGGTGCGCCATGACACGGCACAATACCTTAACTACCTCTACAACGTGGGAGCAGGCGGCATCATCACTGAAGGCAGCCCTGACGACATCTATCAGGAGGAGATGGACTTCCTCAGCCGTTGCCTCACCATTGCCCAGCGTTTTCATTATCCATACTTTGAAGCACAGGCCAAGGAGGCCTTAGCTGACCATACCGGCGACCTCGCGCTGGCAGAAGAAGCCCTGCAGTTGTTCAGCGACTATGGTGACATCTACCAGATCGCTGGTGCCTATCGTACGCTGGCATCCTGTTACCATGCCATGGGTGACGACATGTTGGCATTAGACAACCTGCATCATGCCCTTGGCGACGATCGCATCAATCAGGCCCCCGACCTGGTAGCCAGCATCCGTGAACAGCTCAGTGTGGCCTATGCCGCTATCAACGACAAGCGCCAAAGCGACTATAACCGCAACATCTACATCGACTTGCAGGAACAGACGCGCCAGGATCGTGAGTTAGAGGCGCGTGCAGGCATTCTCGACCGCGCCGTGCGCCAGCTGAACTGGATGATATGGGCTGTCGTGGGAGCTATCCTGTTGCTGCTATTCATGCTATGGCTCTTCAACTGGTTGAACCGCAGGGAGAAAGAAAACAGCCGCCTGACCGACCTCTTGGAACAGAAGTCCGACGAGCTGACGATGAAACGCCTGAGCGTGGAGAAGTCCGAGCGTCTGCACCTTGAGCAGCGTGCCAAGGTGTCGCTGGTCAACAGCGTCACGCCGCTCATTGACCGCATCCTATATACCATTGACCATTTACCATTGACCATTGACCATTCTGCTGCGCAAAAGGAGCCAGAAACCAATAATGATCAATGTTCAATGTTCAATGGTCAATTGGAATACATCCGCGAACTGACTGACAAGATTAACGAGCAGAACGACCTGCTGACGCAGTGGATACAACTGCGGCAGGGAGATTTGCGCCTGCATATTGAGAGCTTCCCCCTACAGCCGCTGTTCGACATTGTCGGGCGCGGTCAGGTGTCGTTTGCCAGGAAGGGGGTGACACTCAACGTAGAGCCTACCGCACTGACGGTGAAGGCTGACCGCGTGCTGACGCTGTTCATGCTGAACACGCTCGCCGACAATGCACGGAAGTTTACTGGCGACGGTGGTCAGGTACACATCTCTGCCAGCGATGCTGACGGCTATGTTGAAATCTCCGTCAGCGACACTGGACGTGGCATGAGCGATGCTGAGCTGGACACCCTCTTCGACCGCAAGATAGTAGCTGGTCATGGCTTCGGACTGATGAACTGCAAGGGCATCATTGAGAAATACCGTAAGATGAGCCAGCTATTCAGCGTCTGCCAGATAGGTGCCGAGAGTGAGCAGGGTAGGGGTTCGCGCTTCTTTTTCCGTCTGCCCAAGGGCGTCAAGCGCCTCGTCCTGCTGTTTCTCGTCATCAGCGGACAGTCGCTGGCTGCCAATACTAACGACAATATGTCGCAGGCTCACATCTTTGCTGACTCGGCCTATTTCTCTAACATCAACGGCACCTACGAGCGAACGCTGCAGTTTGCCGACTCCTGCCGCAAATACCTGAACCAGCAGTACCTGTTGCAATATCCCAAGGGACGGCTGTTGCTGACGCGTGACGGCGACACCTCGCAGACGCCGCCAGAGGTACAATGGTATCACCTCAACGTGGACGTCAACTACCAGATTCTCCTCGACATCCGCAACGAGAGTGCCGTGGCAGCCTTAGCGCTGCACCAATGGCAGCTCTATGCCTATAATAATAAGGTATATACCCAGTTGTTCAAGGAGACGTCGGCCGACAATACACTGGGCGACTACTGTCGCACCATGCAGCAGTCGGAAACCAACAAGCGCACCAGCGTCATCCTCTTGATTGTCATCCTGCTGTGCATCGTGCCTGCCTACTACATGCTGTACTACCGTCAGCGCCTTGACAACCGTCATCGCAGGGAGCGCATGCAGATGGAAAACATTGAGATGGTGGACGACGAACTGCGCCGTGCCGAGCTGGAAGACGGAAAACTGCACGTCGCCAATGCCGTGCTCGACAACTGCCTCTCGGCGCTGAAGCACGAGACGATGTATTACCCCTCGCGCATCAGACAGCTGGTTGACGAGGGTGATGTCCATGCCCTGGACGAGGTGACGCGCTACTATCGCGACCTCTACGGCATCCTCAGCGAGCAGGCCATGCGGCAGGTAGAGCAGGTGAAGCTGCGCGTCCGTCGTGTCGAGTGCCATGGGCAGACGGTGCTGGGCGACGAGAATATGCTGCACTATCTCTTTGAACTGCTCAAGGGTCAGGTTACCAGCGAAGTCAAGGACGACAACTACGTCGTCTACCACATTGCCCTGGCTGACGACCTCTCACCCATCACCTCACTGCTGTGTCGCCAGATACTGCGCGACCACGGCGAGGCAACCCATCGGCGTGGTTGTGGCATCAGCGTCGACGGTCGCTCTGTCACCGTCGTCCTGCCACGGGCTAAAATGTGAAACAACGAAAGAAGAATCAATATAACACACCACAAATATGAAAGGTTTTAAACTTATTATCGTCGAGGACGTGCCCCTCGAACTCAAAGGCACGGAAGGCATTATCCGCAACGAGATTCCTGAGGCTGAGGTCATCGGGACGGCAGACAACGAGGCTACCTTCTGGCGCCTGATCAAGCAACAGCAGCCCGACCTCGTGCTGCTTGACCTGGGACTGGGCGGCTCCACCACGGTGGGTGTCGAGATATGCCGCCAGACCAAGGAGATGTACCCTCAGGTGAAAATCCTCATCTTCACAGGTGAGATTCTCAATGAAAAGCTGTGGGTCGACGTCCTCGATGCCGGTGCCGACGGCATCATCCTCAAGAGTGGCGAACTGCTGACACGCGCCGACGTCCGTGCCGTGATGGAAGGCAAGCAACTGGTGTTCAACGAACCCATCCTGAAGAAAATCGTCGAGCGCTTCAAGCGTGCTGTATCGTCACAGTTGGCTCGTCAGGAAGCGTTGATAGATTATGAGATTGACGAATATGACGAGCGTTTCCTGCGCCACTTGGCCCTCGGCTATACCAAGGAACAGATTACAGGCTTGCGTGGTATGCCCTTTGGCGTTAAGAGTTTGGAGAAGCGTCAGAACGAGCTTGTGAAGAAACTCTTCCCCAATGGCGAGGGCGTCAATGCCACCCGCCTGGTCGTGCGGGCTCTCGAACTGCGCATCCTCGACATCGATAACCTCATGCCTGACAGCGAGTAACAGCGCTTACGCTAATTCTTACACCTAAAGGTATAAGCGAGCAAAGCTCGTAGGATAATTTATAATTGATAATTGAAAAATAATAGATTTTCTGCCTCTTTGGCACTGACGCTGCTGCTTGCCCAGTTGCTGCTCGTGCTGGTGTCCTGGATTCTCAGTGCCGCCAGTCCTACCAGTGGCGTGCGCTCCATGCTGTCGGAAGAAGGCATACGCTGGTTCCTCGGACATTTCTCCGACATGCTGGCAACGCCTGTGCTCGTATGCCTGTTGTTGCTGGCTATGGCCTATGGCTGTATGGTGAAAGGTGTGGCACTCAAAGCACAAAACATCCGCGAGCACCGTGCCCGCCTCTTTACATTCATCTTCCTGCTGGTCTATGTCGGCGTCATATTGGCTTTGGCATTGTTGCCACAAGCCATTCTGCGCTCTGCCAGCGGCACGCTGTGGCCGTCGCCGTTCTCAGCCAGCCTCGTACCCGTGACAGCCTTCGGACTGATGGTGGCTGCCGTGGTCTATGGTGTGGTGGCTGGTCGTTTCAGCAGACTCGCTGACGTCTACGATGCTTTGCTCTATGGCATCAAAAGTGCCGCTCCGCTACTGTTGTTCTATGTCTTGATAGCACAGCTCTTTGAATCGCTGTGCTTTGTCTTTCCGCATTGACATCAGCAGCAGGGCATATCAGAATGCCGGCATGTCGTCGTTCTGGCATTGCAGGACGGCCATGCACTCCATCTCTATGAGCCATCCTGAGCGGCAGACCGGTGCCAGGACGATGATGCGGGGCTTATTGGGGAAGCGTTCGTCGTACATGCTTTTGACAACCTCATAGTCGGCGATGTCGCGCAGGTAGACAATCATGTGCCCCACGTCCTCATACGTGCAGTCTGCCTCTTTCAGCAGGGCCTCTACATTGTCCCACATGCGGTGGGTCTGCTTGACAATGTCCTTGGGATGCTCTATCTGTCCTTTGTTGTTGATGCTGGCAGTACCAGAAATCAAGACCTGTCGGCGGTCCTGGTAGTTGATGTATGCGCCGCGTTCAAAGCGCACGCCATAGTCGCTGGTGCGATTGAGGTGGGTAGGCGCATAGAGATAGTGTATCTGCTCTGGTTTGATACCAGCAATGGCATAGTTGTCCATCTGCGTCATAACCTGGGCCTCGTGCGCTTTACCGCCTATGCCGGTAGATGCAATGTAATGGGTGTCTTCAGTGAGTCCTTGGGTCAGGAACACCTTGTTGCGGGCAGCTACCACGCCAGGGTAGTTGACGTCGACGTCGTTGACGAAAAGCCACGTGCGGAGGCAGTTGTCTGCCAGCGTACAGCCTTCCTGTGCCAGTTGCATGATGTATTCGTTGAAGAGCAAACGTGTCTGGTACTCTGAGTTCTGGGCCGTGTTATGGGCCGAGGCGTTCCACAGATGGCGGAACGCGCCGTGGCTGACCTCATAGAGTCCGCTGGGCAGCAGCTGGCTCTGGACGTTGGTCATCATATATACCCAAAGCCCGATCTTGGAGCCGTCAAGCGGCGGTTGTCCGATGATGCTCTTGGGACAGTCGCTGGCATCGGCTAAAAGGACTTCATCAGCCTGATTGGCTACATCGCTGAGGAAGTAGCGCTTGATGACGGCTGTGGCACCTTTCAGTTCCTGTTGCTTGAGCTGTTCATAGCAGTCAAGGACAGCATCCAGCTGTTGCTGGAAGCTGCGCCCTGCTGCTTGTGCGTGTATAATGATATGATATTCCTTGACTTCGCCCTGTCCTTCAAAACAGGTTACCTCGGCCCAGGCATGATCAGATTGTATAATCTTGTTTTTCACTTTACTTGATGTTGGGCTCTTCCAGTCCAATACCCTTCTTCTTGTCGACGGCTTTCAGTATGAAGCCGAGAATCAGGGCTGCAATGCCTAAGCAGGCCAGCATGACCAGCGGTGCGGTGTAGTCGAACTTGGTTGGGTCTGTCACGTCTGGGTTGGTAGCGTCAAGCACCTTGCCGATGAGCAGGGGGAACAGCCACAGACCGATGTTCTGAATCCAGAAGATGAGCGCGTATGCCGAACCGATGACCTTGGCATCCACCAGTTTGGGAACGCTGGGCCACAGCGATGCGGGTACCAGCGAGAACGACGAGCCAAGGACGAGGATGGTGATGTAGGCGATGATGATGCCGCCAATATCGTTGCCTTTGAACATGGGCAGCACGAAAGCGAATGTCAGGTGGCATGCAATGAGCAGCAGCGAACCCAGAATGAGCATCGAGGCTGCCTTACCCTTGTGGTCGACGTAAGAGCCGAGGATAGGTGTGATGAGCACGGCCAGCAGTGGGAACACGGCAAAGATGCTTTCTGCCGACTGGCGCATGTAGCCCATATAGCAGTAGGTGATCAGTGCGATGATGGAGAGGCCGAGCATGCCATATTTGGTGCCATTCTTTTTCTGGAAGTTGCTGGCAAAACCGAAAGCAGCGACAAGCAGCATGATGACATACTGCACGATGGTCACTGACGAGCTTGCCCAGAAGGAGTCGGCATCAGGAGCCGTCAGCGTCAGGTTGCACTGCAGCATGTTGACGGCATACTTCTGGAAGGGGAAGATGGCAGAGTAGTAGAGTACGCAGAGCAGCGCCACCAACCAGAAACCACTGCTGGTCAGGATTTGTCCCAGGTCGCTGATCTTAAACGGATCGTCTTTCTCCTCAGCCTCGCCAGTCTGGGCGTCGAGCTTCTTATCCATGAAGAAATAGACGATGGTCATGATCAGTGCGATGCACATCAGCACGACGCCGAAGGCCACTGAGCGGCTGACGCTTACCTCGCCGCCTAACTTGGCAAAGAAGGGCGAGAAAATCATACATGTGGCGACACCCAGACGGGCCAGTGCCATCTCAGAACCCATGGCCAGCGCCATCTCACGGCCCTTGAACCACTTGACGATACCACGGCTGACGGTAATACCCGCCATCTCGCAGCCACAGCCGAAAATCATGAAGCCGCAGGCGGCAAACTTAGCCGAGGCGGGCATGCCCTCGTAGAATGGCGAAACGCCCAGTTCGTCGAAAACAGGGATGTAGTTCAGGTTTTCCGTGAACCATGTCTCCAATCCACTGCCCATGAACGACTCGCTCACGGCATACCACTTGACGATGGCGCCCACCAGCATGACAGCTGCACTGAGCACTGCCGTGAAGCGTACGCCCATCTTGTCGAGGATGATGCCGGCGAAGATGAGGAAGAATACGAATACGTTTAGGAACACCTCCGAGCCCTGCATGGTGCCGAAGGCTGTTGAGTCCCATCCGCGGGTTTCCTGCATGAGGTCCTTGATGGGTGAGAGAATGTCCATGAAGATATAGCTACAGAACATGGCCAGTGCCAGCAATAGCAGCGCAGTCCAGCGCATGGCTGCAGAGTCTCTCAAAGTCTTTTGAATTACCTGTGTCATTTGAATTTTAAGGTTTTATTTTATAAATTTGGCTGCAAAGGTACGAAATAAATTGAAAATTGAAAATTGAAAATTGAAAATTATTTTCCAGCGGTAGCAAATTTTTCACTATTCACTTTTCCTTTTTACATTATATTTCGTACCTTTGTCCCAAAATTGATTCAGCCGATGATAAAACAGGCAGAAAAACGAGTGATGGAGCTTCTGAACTCCAAGAAAGTCAGGAAGAGCCTTGTGGTGGTTCTCTTGGCTGCCTTGCTGTTGGAGCTGGTGTCAGCTGCCCAGTACTATTTTTCGCGCTACCTGTTGCAGAACGAATTGGAGAATCGTGTCTTGTTAGAACTGAAGATGGAGTTACACACCCTTGATCATACACTGATGTCGGCAGAGCAAACCTTGCAGGAGCATCTTTGGGACATCACAAACCATCTTGGCCAACCCGACTCCATGTTTGCAGTGACTGAACGACTGATTGCTGCCAATGCCAAGATTGTCGGAGGCTGTCTGCCTTTTGCACCTGACTATTATCCTGAGAAAGGACGCCTTTTTGAACCCTACGCCTACAAAGATGACGGAGAGATAAAAGTTGAGCAGCTGGCAGGTAAAAACAACCATGACTATTCTACCAATGAAGCTTTCATTCAGGCATTGAAGGAAAAACGGGTGCTTTGGAGCGATCCGTACGACTTCCAGCCGGATGATACTTCGGCCATACAGTCGCTGTCCACTTACACCTATCCTATCATCGACAGCAAGGGCGAGGTGGCTGCCGTCTGTGGCCTTGACGTATCGCTGTCGTGGTTAGGCGACACCTTGAATGCTGCCCACGAAAAATCCTCCATGTTCAACCTGTTCCTGACCAGCAGTGGCAGTCTGATAACCGGTCCGTCAGCGCAAAAGGTCAGCGCTGAGCGCATCAATAGGGTAGTAGCGCTGCTGAACGACAGCACCGTGGAACGGAATATCACCAAGAACAATAAGGTACAGTTCATTAAGTTCTACGATAAGGAGATGAAAGACAACGCCTACGTCTACTACACCAGCATGGAGAGCATTCCCTACTGGCAGGTGGCGATGGTGTGCTATGACAAAGAAGTGTATGGCAGTTTGGAAACCATGCGCTTATACATATCCCTGCTGATGCTGCTGGGCTTTATCCTGCTGGGTGTCATCATCTTCCGTACCATCAGGAATGCCAGGCGCTTAGAGCTGGCCCATATCGAGAAAGACCGTATCGACGGCGAGCTGCGTGTAGCTTACGACATTCAAAAGTCCATGCTCCCCAAGCGCTTCCCGCCTTATCCCGAGCGCTCCGACATTGACATCTATGGTCAGCTGGTGCCTGCCAGGGAAGTCGGCGGCGACCTGTTTGACTTCTTTATCCGCGACGAGAAGCTGTTCTTCTGCATCGGTGACGTCAGCGGCAAGGGCGTACCTTCAGCCATTATCATGGCGCAGGTTCACTCGCTGTTCCGTATAGCCACAGCCAACAATAGCAATCCCGCGCATGTCCTGCAGATACTGAACGACCAGCTGTGTCAGAACAACGACTCCAACATGTTCATCACTTTCTTCATTGGTGTGCTTGACTTGCCGACAGGACGCTTGCGCTATTGTGATGCTGGCCACGACTGTCCTGTCTTGGTAGGGCAGGGACTCATCGAGGCCAATCCGCATCTGCCCTTAGGCGTATTCAGCGACGTCTATTATGTCCAGGAAGAGATGGTGTTGACGTCGGGCTCGATGCTGTTCCTCTATACTGACGGCTTGACGGAAGCCTTTAATGCACAACGTTGCCAGTTCGGACTGCAGCGCGTGCTGGCGTCACTGACCGTTCAAGACAGTTGCGAGGCATTGATACACCACATGACCGATACCGTACACCGTTTCGTGGAGAATGCTGAGCAGAGCGACGACCTGACCATGCTCGCCATCCGCTACCAGCGACGCCAGTATGCCGATGTCCTGCATGAGGAAATCGTGCTGAAGAACGACATTCGCCAGACACCACAGTTGAATGCATTCGTTAAACAGGTGGGCGCTCGCCTGTCCATGGACGACACGCTGGTGCATAACATCCGCCTGGCAGTGGAAGAGGCTGTGGTCAACGTCATGGAGTATGCCTATCCTGAAGGACAGGAGGGTAATGTTACCGTCGCCATACAGTCGAATGGCGAGAAGCTGAAGATCATCATTACCGATTCCGGCATTCCCTTTGACCCGACAGAGCAGAAGATGGCAGATACCACATTGGACGTAGAAGACCGTCCTATTGGCGGTCTGGGTCTGCTGATGGTGCGTGAACTGATGGATTCTGTCAACTATGAGCGTGACAACGGACACAATGTCCTGACGCTGAGGAAAAAGTATAATGACGCATTCGCTAATTGATAATTGATAATTGATAATTGAAAACAAAAATATTCTTGGTATGAAAACAACGATTGAAGAAATGGACGACAGGATTGTCGTTACACTACAAGGAGAGATGGATACTGCTGCAGCAGTGGAAGTGGAAGGAAAACTGAAGCCGTACTATACGGAACAAAACAAGGATGTCTTGCTTGACTGCACAGGACTGGAGTATATTGCCTCCAGTGGCCTGCGCATTCTGCTCAGCATCCTGAAAGGCGCCAAAGCCTGTGGCCACAAAGTCATCATGCGTAACGTGAACGATGACATCAAGAATGTCTTCAAGCTGACAGGCTTTATCAATATCTTTACCTTCGAGTAAAGGTTTTTTAAAAGGAGGGTGTTGACGAACACCCTCCTTTCAGATTATAATTCCCTTGCATTATTTCAGCCAGCGGTCCAGCCACTCGAAGAAGGTGCGCTGCCAGAGAATGCCGTTCTGAGGCTTCAGCACCCAGTGGTTCTCGTCAGGGAAGACCAGGAACTCGGCGGGAATACCCTTCATGCGGGCGGCATTGAACGCCTGCATGCCCTGCGTATAGTTGATGCGGTAGTCCTTCTCGCCGTGGATGCAGAGAATGGGCGTATCCCACTTCTCCACCATCTTGTGCGGAGAGTCGTGGTAGGTCTGCTTGGCCCTTGGCATCTGGGGACGGTGCCAGTAAGCCTCGTCGTACTCCCAGTTCGAGAACCAGTTTTCCTCAGTTTCCAAATACATGGCAGCCAGGTTGAAGGCGCCGTCGTGGGCGATGAAGGCCTTGAAGCGCTTCTCGTGGATGCCTGCCAGGTAATACACGCTGAAACCGCCGAATGAGGCACCTACGGCACCCATGCGGTCGCGGTCGACGTAAGGCAGCGAGTCAGCAGCGAAGTCGATGGCTGCCAGATAGTCCTGCATGCACTGGCCCGTCCAGTCACCGCTAATCTCCTCTTTCCACGCCTGTCCGAAACCAGGCAGTCCGTGACGGTTGGGAGCTATGACGACGTAGCCGTTGGCAGCCATCATCTGGAAGTTCCAGCGGTAGCTCCAGAACTGGCTCACAGGACTTTGCGGACCGCCCTCGCAGAAGAGCAGGGTGGGGTACTTCTTGCCCTCTTCGTAGTTGGCAGGCAGCATCACCCATACCAGTTCCTGCTTGCCGTCAGAAGTCGGCACCCAGTACTGCTCCATCTTGCCAAAGGTCAGCTGGTCGAGGATGTGCTTGTTTTCAAATGAAATCTGCTGGACGGTGGCTTTTTTCGTAGGTTTGGCGGCGGGCGTTACCATATAGATGTCAGTGGGTGCTGAGAGACTCTGGCGCGTGGCGAGGATGCGCTTGCCGTCATTAGCCAGCTGCAGACTTGTCCAGTCATCCCAGGTCTCAGTCATTTGCGTTACTTCGCCCTTGTTGCTGGCGCTATACATGTTACAGCAGCCGTGCCATACGCTGAGGAAGTAGAACTGCGCATCGCTGGCCTTGACTTTCTTGCCGGCAGCTGTGGGAGCCCAGCAGAAAGCATCGACGTCTGACTGCCAGTTGAGATAGCGCTTCTCACCCGTTGCCAGGTTGCAGATGCACAGGCGGTTGAGGTCGGCCTCGTAGCCGTCGCGCTCCATCGAGAGCCAGGCAATATACTTGCCGTCGGGCGAGAACTGCGGGTTCTGGTCGTAGCCCACGTTGTTCTTCAGGTTCTCAGGGGCGTTGACAGGCTGTATGGCGAGGGTGCGTGTGGGGTCATTCTTGGGTGCCACGTAGCCCTCAGGCTTGCAGAGGTTCTTCGTCGTGCGCGTACCTAAGTCATACAGGTAGATGTCAGAGTCTGTGGAGATGGAGTATTCCAGCCCCGTCTTCTTGCGACAGGTGTAGGCAATGCGCTTCGAGTCAGGGCTCCAGGCCATCTGCTCAATGCCGCCAAAAGGCTCCATGGGACATTCGTAGGGCTCGCCTTCGAGGATGTCCTTCCCATCGGCTATCGACCATTTTCCATTGACCGTTTCCACTTCAGCCACAAAGGGGTGCTGGATGCTTTCTACGTAGTGGTCCCAGTGGCGATACATCAGGTCCGTCACGCGACGGCCCGTAGCCTTTGGCAGGTCGTCGGGGTTCTTCATGATGACCTCATGGAAATCGATGCTGTGCAGCAGGATGACCTTGCTGCCGTCGGGCGAGAACTTAAAGCCCTCAATGTCCTTGGCGCTCTTCGAAATCTGCTGGCGGTCGGAACCGTCAGCATTCATCGTCCACAGTTGTCCGCCAGACAGGAAGGCTATCTTGCCGTTAATCCATGTCGGGTCGGTCTCGCTCTTGCTGCCCTTGGTCAGCGTGGTGTTGCCAGTACCGTCAGCATTCATGATAGCAATCTTCTGCTGGCTCTTATTGGCCTTCACGCTGTAATAGCCCACCTGATAGACTATCTGCTTGCCGTCAGCCGAGGCCTCACAACCGCCGATGCGCCCCATGGCCCATAGAGCTTCGGGGGTCATCATCTTGCTGCTTAACTTGATGTTACTCTTTCCAATCATGTCGTTTCCCTGTGCGTTAGCAGTGACTATGGCAACAGTAGCCCATAGCACCATCATCCATGTTCTTTTCATATAGTTTTAGTTTTACAATTCTTCCATTCTTCCATTCTTCCATTCTTCAATTCTTCAATTCTTCAATTCTTCAATCCTCCCTTTTGTCAACATATTCATACCCAGACTTGTATTCCTCTTTCGGGAATGTGAACAGGCTGTCACTGATGTCGCCCGTCTTGAAGTTGCTGATGACAATCGTTGTGTGGAAAATGCCCACCTTGATGCGCACGCTGAGCGGGTAGCGCGTCTTCTTGTCTAACAGACAGCGCGCCTCCTTGATGCCTTTGACACCCTTCTTGGCCTTGAGCGTGATGTAGTAGCCCTCGTCCGAATCCTTGATGCTGTACGTATAGTTGTCGGGCGAGAACTTGAACTTCGTGGCATACTTGTCACGCTTGTCAGAATGCGCGTCGAAGATGACGATTTTCTTATTCTTGCGCTCCAGTCGTGTGTACGTAACGTCGTCATTCCAAGCTATATAGCGCTCGTCGATAAACTTGCTCTTCTTGCCCTTAGTCCAAATGGTACCTTCCGTTTTGTAGATGCCGATGATGTTCACCTTGTAATGCAGTTGTGAACCTTTCGCCCCATATACCATGTCGTAGGTTTCCATGAACATCCTGCGTGCCTGTTTGGCATTGGGCGTTTCTTTCTCTTGGGCAGACAGGCTGAGTGCTACCCACAATATACTGATCAGGAATAGATATTTTTTCATAATGGGGTGCAAAGGTACGCAATATTTTCAACATTGTAAAAAAAATGACTGAAAAAATTGGTGGTTCGGTTTTTTATCCGTATCTTTGCAAAAAGAACCTCTTTTAATAACTTAAACAAATACTTAATCGATTATGAAGAAAAAGTTCATTTGCGCCGTTTGTGGATATATCTACGAAGGCGATGCTGCTCCCGAGAAGTGCCCCATCTGTAAGGCTCCCGCCTCAAAGTTCTCTGAACTGAAGGATGAGGGCGAGACCACCTATGCTACCGTTCACCGCATTGGCGACGGTAAGCCCGAAGGCGTCTCACAGGAGATGATTGACGACCTGCGCAACCACTTCAACGGTGAGTGCGGCGAGGTTGGTATGTATCTGGCTATGGCTCGTCAGGCCGACCGTGAGGGCTATCCCGAGATTGCCGAGGCCTTCAAGCGCTATGCCTTCGAGGAGGCCGACCATGCCTCACGTTTTGCTGAGCTGCTGGGCGAGTGCGTCTGGGACACCAAGACCAACCTGGAGAAGCGTGCCGCTGCCGAGGCCGGTGCCTGCGAGGACAAGTTCCGCATTGCCAAGAATGCCAAGGCTGCCGGTTTCGACGCCATCCACGACACCGTTCACGAGATGGCCAAGGACGAGGCCCGTCATGGCGCTGGTTTCGCCGGACTGCTGAAGCGCTACTTCAAGTAACACAACATTCATCATGGAGAGGTTTGGCAAGTGCCACCTCTCCATTTTTTTTTGTGTTTGGAAGGGGAGATACAAGAAGACAGTCACGGAAATCGTCGTTTGAATGGTGTTAAGGCAATAAATGTGCGAAAAATTTGGCGGTTTGGGAAAAAAGTCGTACCTTTGCAGCCGCTTTTACGAGATAAGAGCAGGAAATTCAAATTAAATCATTAAATTTTTAAGTTAACATTCAATTATGGCAACAAAAATCAGATTGCAGCGCGGCGGTCGTAAGGGCTATGCTTTCTATCGTATCGTTATCGCTGACTCAAGAGCACCACGTGATGGTAAATTTACTGAGAAGATTGGTACTTACAATCCCAACACCAATCCTGCCACAGTAGATTTGAATTTCGAGCGTGCACTTTACTGGGTAGAGGTTGGCGCACAGCCCACTGACACCGTTCGTAACATTCTCAGCCGTGAGGGCGTTTACCTGATGAAGCACCTGAAGGGTGGCGTGAAGAAGGGCGCTTTCGACGAGGCTGCTGCCCAGAAGAAGTTCGACGCATGGAAGGCTGACAAGCAGAATGGCCTTAACAAGGTTGCTGAGGCTGAGGCCAAGGCTAAGAAGGAGGCTGCTGCTGCTGCCCTGAAGGCAGAGAAGGCCGTCAACGAAGAGATTGCTAAGAAGGTAGCCGAGAAGAAGGCTGCTGAGGCTGCTGCTAAGGCAGAGGCCGAGGCTGCTCAGGCTGCTGAGGCTGAGGCACCCGCTGCTGAGGCTCCTGCAGAGGCATAATCTTAACAGTGGAACTGATGTAGGGGCGGAAAGTTTTTCCGTCCCTATTTTAATTAAAAAAGCCCATGCACATCCTTGAAATACCCTCGTTTTTCCCGCCATACGGTGGCCTGTTCTGTTTGGACCAGGCCAAGGCCCTCAAGGCTTTGGGGCATGAGGTGCGTATTCTGAGCAATGTCCAGATGGGCTTGTCTGTCGGCTGGAAGGACTATCTGACTTTGCCCTTTGGCCGCTATGAGCACGAGATGGACGGCATCACGGTGTGCCAGTCGTACCAGCGCGGTCTGCCTAAGCTGATACGCTATAATGTCCGCCGCTGGGTTGCCATAGTCCGTTCGATGTTTGAGGCATACGTGGCGCACTACGGCAAACCTGACATTCTGCATGCCCATTGTGCCAAATGGGCGGGCTATGCGGCGATAAAGATTGGTCAGGAATACGATATTCCGTATGTCGTGACCGAGCATCTGCCCCTGATGCTTTTGGAGGAAGAATATGGTAAGGCTCCCAGCAATGCCTGGCAGATTCCCCTTGTGAAAGAAGTCTATGAACGGGCGGATATGGTGATTCCCGTTTCTGAAGAACTGGTCGACGATATTGCCTGTTATTATGGCAAGGACTACAGGTGGCACTATTTGTCGAATACCATAGACACGGATTTTTACTGTTACCGGGCTCGTGCTCCGCGAGAGGGTAGGACATTCAGGTTCTGCTGTCTGGCTGACTATTATTACCGCAAGGGCTACGATGTTCTGTTTGCTGCTGTCAGACAGTTGCAGGAGCGTGGTCTTTCTATAGAGCTGCATGTGGCCGGGTTGTTCACGGATGGCAGCAAGTGTCGTGCGGAGATAGAGCGGATGGGGCTGAAAGGTGTGAAGGCTTATGGCCGTATCAATAAGCATGGCGTGCGTGACTTGCTTTATCAATGTGACGCCTTGGTGCTGGCCAGCCGCAGCGAGGTTCAGCCGTTGGTGTTGCTGGAGGCTATGAGCACGGGTATTCCTGTTGTCTCGACAGAATGTATTCCACAGTGTCTGCGCATCAAGGATGCTTGTACCATTGTGCCTGTCAATGATGCTGAAGCTTTAGCTGTCGCTATGCAGTCCGTTATGGAACATGACACGGACGGTCGTGCCTGTTCGGAGGCTGTGCGTCAGATGGCTTCGCCCGAAGCCGTAGGGAAAAAGCTGGAAGATATCTTCAACGAAGTAGTTGCTTCGCACTGACAAATATCTTGCGGGATAGTAGTCCCAGTTGCCAAAGCCATTCATGCCGCATGACGGCAAAAAGGATGCTTGTCTTGGCGTTGTCAGGAATATGCCATGCCTCTTGGCATTGCAGTGTCTCTTGGCATAATGACTTGTCGTGCATCCTGAAAGCGTGCATGCCAAGTTCAAAGAGGCGCAGTTGGAAATAGTGCTCAGTCTGGCTGCTTCTGATCTGGTATTCTTCCGCGAGACAATGGCTGAGGTAGGTCACGCGCTTGGCAAAGCGGAACTGTTTGGCTTCGTCGGCAGAAAAGGAAATGCTGTCATGCCCTTGGCTGTAATGCAGCGTGACGTCAGGGAGATAGGCAATGTCACCTTGTTGAGCCATCAGAAAGGTGATGGGTACGTCCTCGCATCCGAATTCCGTGTTGCGTAACAAAGACGGGTTTTCTTTTAATGTCTGCCAGACGATGGCTGTCCGGTAGACAGCGGTGCAGAGGTGTACTACGGGAATGCGCGTTTGTGTGATGATGGCCTCAAGCATCGTCTTCCCCTGAGTGACAGGTTCGGTGAAGAGCTTGTCGGGACTGCGACGAACAAGACCTGTTGCCTCGTCATAGTAAGCCCAGTCGCTATGTACCAGAGTCACGTTGTCGTGCGCCTCCAGTATGCTGACTTCCTTCTCCAGTTTCAGCGGGTCTACCCAGAAGTCGTCGCCGGCACAGTCGGCGATATATTGTCCTCGTGCTGCCAGGATGCAGTCGAAATAGTTGTCGATAAGTCCTTTGTTCTGCTCGTTGCATAGCAGTCGGATGGTATCGGGATGCTGCCCTGCATATTGTCGACACATCTCCCGCGTCCTGTCCGTCGAGCAGTCTTCGCCGATGACGATTTCAAACGGGATATGGCATTGTTGCATCAGGATGGAGTCCAGCGTGCGGCCGATGGTGCCTTCCTGATTGTAGGTGCAGACGATGACCGATATCATGTTCTCCATCATCTTTCCTTTTTCATGAGGGGCAGTGTCGTGAGCAGAATCCTACGACCCATGGCGCTGTTGGTCATCCGGCGGAACCACGTATATTTGGTGCTGTAGTTCTGGTCGGGTAGGGGGAAGAGTCCTTCGGCCCGCAGTTCCTCAATGCGCTGGTCGACGCATTTGGCTGAACGGGTCAGTACCATTGTGTTGTAGATGTAGTCCATCGTCAGCTGTGCCACACGGCGCTGCAGGGCCAGACGGTCGTTCAGGGGCAGTCGGTCGGCCTTCAGGTGCAGGTTGAGGATGGTGTTCTTGGTGTCGTCTAAGCGCTTGTCGATGCTGGCCTCGTCGGTATGGCTGACGGCTGATGCAGGATGCTTGCGGTAGTAGTAGGCCTTGATGTCCGTGGCGTACACCACCTCGGCTCTGAGCAGCAGTTGGGGGGTGAACTCCTCGTCCTCAGAATAGGCGACGCCGGGGGTAAACTCCAGCCTGCTGCGAACTGACTGCCTGAACAGGCAGCACCACACAGCACCCCGGATGTTATGGTTCTTCATCAGTTCAGCTCCGCTGACGGGCTTGATGGCAGGAAGGGCTGACGACGTAGCAGTTTTATGGCGTGTGAAGTCGAACATCACCACCTCGGCATCCGGATGTTGGCGGATGATGTCAAGGCATTTTTCGTATGGTTCTTTGAGCAGGCAGTCGTCACCGTCGACGATTTGGATGTAGCTGCCCTTGGCCATTCGCAAGGCGGTATTCCTGGCAACGCTGACACCCTCGTGCTTTTGGCGCACGTAGATGATGGTGTCACCATACTGCATCAGTCCGTTCATGGGACTGGTGTCCGAGCCGTCATCCACGACGATGATTTCGCGTTCCTCAGGAGTCAGCGACAAGGCAAGGATGCTGTCTATGCATTCGCACAGCATCTGTACTGGTAGGTTGTAATAAGTCAGGATGAAACTGACTAAAGGCTTTTCTTCATTCATCATTTCATTTGCAAAGGTAATGCAATTCCGTGGAATCACCAAATTTCTGCCGCATTTAAAATAAAAAAGCGGGTTCATGCGTTATATGTTAAATGAGCAAAACCAACGAAGAAGGCTACGGCCACATACTGAAATATACTGGCATCTTCGGGGGCGTACAGGGACTGATTATTCTGATTGGCCTTGTACGCAATAAGGTCATGGCCTTGCTGTTGGGTGCTGGCGGTATGGGTTTCAATGCCTTGCTCGTATCGGTACAGAATTTTGCGTCGCAATGTACGAGTCTGGGTATCTCCTTCGGTGCAGTTCCCCGCATGTCGGAATTGTACGAACAGGAAAACCGTGAGCGCCTGGAGCATTTCATCCAGACGGTCCGCCTGTGGAGCGTGATGTCAGCGGTGCTGGGCTTCCTGTTTTGCATCCTCATCAGCCCTCTGCTCAATGAAGCGACCTTCACCTGGGGTAACCATACGCTACACTATGCCGCATTGGGTTTGTCGGTGGCCATGATGGCCATCAGCGGCGGTGAGACAGCCATCCTGAAAGCCACCCGCCGTTTAGGGGCATTGGCCAAGATACAGATTTATGTAGCTCTGTTTACGGTATTGGTTTCGATACCGCTCTATTACTTCTTCTACCATTCCGGCGTGTTGCCTGTCATTGTGCTGACGGCTTTGACGACCATGAGTGCCAGCATCTTTTATTCCTACAGTTTCTATCCGTTGAAGTTGAGTCTCAACCGGCAGGCAATAGCAGAAGGGAGTGGCATGGTGAAGCTGGGGCTGGCTTTCGTGCTTGCTGCAGCCTTTGGCAGTGCCGCCGAGATGCTGATACGCGCTTTCTTGAATGTGGAGGGTGGACTTGACGACGTAGGTCTTTACAATGGCGGTTACATGATTACCATCACCTATGCAGGCATGGTGTTCTCGGCTATGGAGAGCGACTATTTCCCGCGCCTGTCAGCCGTCAATCAGGACATACTGAAGACCAATGAGACCGTCAACAAGCAGATGGAGGTGTCGCTGCTGCTGCTGTCGCCGATGCTCGTCGCGCTGCTGATGGTGCTGCCCATACTGATACCGCTGATCTTCTCGAAGGAGTTTCTGTCCATTATCGGCATGACGCAGGTTGCCGTGCTGTCCATGTATTTCAAGGTGCTGACGCTGCCTGTGGCCTATATCACGCTTGCCCGTGGCCAGTCCATGTCGTTTCTGCTGTTGGAAGCGTCATACTTCATCGTCTTTGTGCTGATGATGGTCTTTGGCTTCCGTACGTGGGGCATCTACGGTACCGGGCTTGCTCTCGTAGGAGCCCACGTCTTTGATTATCTGATGATTAATGGCTATGCCTATTGGAAATACGGGTACCGCTGTACGCCGGCTGTGTTCCGCTATGCTGCCATTCAGTTGGTCATTGGCATGGTGGCCTTCGCCGTCTCGTGTCTGGCAGAAGGCTGGCCCTATTGGATAGCAGAAACCGTGCTGGTGGTTGCCAGCACGGCTTATTCCGTTCACATTCTGCGTCAGAAGACGCACTTGTGGGAGGCGCTCAAGCGTAAGTTCAGAACCTGAAGTCAAGCTCTACGTCTACCAGGTTGTAGTCGTGCTTGGCCAGCGTGCGGTCGTTGACGCGGGAATATTCTAAGTGCATCTCCAGATTCTTGGTGAAGTAGTAGTTCAGACCACATTCTATCTGGTTGACTGATGTCGCCCAGTTCTTCTGGTTGCGATAGCTCTCATAGCGGGCCTTGGCGTGCAGCTTACCCTTGATGACGGGCACGATGCCGAAGACATACCAACCGTCGGCCTTGTCGCCGTTCTCGTAGCAAATCTCGCGGACGTTGTTGCCTGGAGTGGCAGCACCCCAACCCTGACTGTGGATGTACTCCGCACGGAACGTGTACTCGTTCAGGTCGTACTCGGCAGAGATGGCATAACGGTTCTTTTCTATGCTGCGCTTCTCGCCGGTCAGCGGGTCGAGCATGGCACCACGGCTACCAGTCCATCCGAAGGCGCCGATGCGCAAACCTTTGATGGGCATCACCCATGCACCGGCGATGATGTCCTTGCGGTTATCCATATCTTTCTGGTTGACGCCTTCACCGTTGTAGACACCTACCTGATAATGGAACAACCTGCGCCCATTGGCATTGGGGAAGAGGTCACCCGAAACCTGGATACCGATGTCGCGGCCACCTGACGACTTCTCACCGGTACGGTCGCCGAAGGCTGACAGCTTGTTAATCACGTCGGCATAGCCGCGCCAACCCTGTGTGATGGGGTGGGTGGGGTTTTCATAGGTGAAGGCACGTTTGAACTGTCCGGCACGAACCTTGAACTCTGGGAATTTCCGCCACTCGGCATAGAGGTCGACGAGCTGTACCGTAGGCTGTCCGGGACCTGTGGCGTTGGTACCCTGAATCTGGGCGCGCCAGTCGAAGTCGCCAATCTTGCCGTCGAGGATGAAACGGGCCAGACGCAAGTTGAAGGTGTTCGAGTGGTTACCTTCAGGGTCTTGCCCCTGATATTGTAGCATGGCATAGCCGCTGAACTTGATGTTCTTGATCCATTGAGGAATCTCAATAGTACTCTTTTCTTTTTTCTCTTGTGCATTGGCTGTCAATGCGAAGCCCGTCACGAGGAGGGCCAGGATCATTAGTTTTTTCATAAAGCTTATCGTTTGGTTAGTAATACAACATTTTCTACGTGAGGGGTATGCGGGAACATATCTACGGGCTGTACCGCGGCCACCTGGTAGGCTGCGTCGAGATCCTGCAAGTCGCGGGCCTGCGTGGCAGGGTTGCACGAGACATAGACAATACGCTGGGGTGCAGCTCTCAGGATGGTCTTCACCACGTCAGGATGCATGCCGGCGCGTGGCGGGTCGGTGATGATGACGTCTGGCCGTCCGTGCTGGCTGATGAAGTCGTCGGTGAGGATGTCCTTCATATCGCCGGCATAAAACAGCGTGTTGTCAATGCCGTTCAGTTGCGAGTTGATTTTAGCATCCTCGATGGCTTCAGGCACATACTCTATGCCGATGACCTTTTGTGCCTGCCGTGCCACGAAGTTGGCAATGGTGCCCGTACCGGTATAGAGGTCGTAGACGAGAGGTTTTGAGTGTTGAGTTTTGAGTTTTGGGTTTTGGGTGTTGAGTGCTGCAAACGCGAACTCACGAGCGACCGAGTAGAGATGGTAGGCCTGTTCGGTATTCGTCTGGTAGAACGACTTGGGACCAACCTTGAACTTGAGGTCTTCCATGGTTTCTATGATATGGTCCTTACCCTTGAAGGTCAGTATGTCCTGGTCGCCGATGGTGTCGTTGCACTTCTGGTTGTCCAAATACATCAGCGAGGTAATCTGCGGGAACTTGTCAGCCATGTGTTGCAGCAGCCCTTGCGCTTGCTGCTCATCGGCTTTCAGGCTTTCCTCGGAACTGTGGTCGTAGTGGAACTGGAAGATAACCATCCATTCGCCGGTGTTCGAGTTGCGGATGATGACATCGCGCAGCAACCCTGTCTGCTGTCGCAGGTCGAAGAACGTGAGACCGTTGCTCACGGCATAGTCGCGCACGGCATTGCGCATCTCGTTGTGCAGGTCGTCCATCAGCCAACACTTCTCAATGGGCAGTATCTTGTCAAAGGCTCCCGTGATGTGGAACCCGATGGCGGGTGTGTCCTTCACCAGCGTCTCGTCTTTCAGCTGTTCGCTGGTCAGCCAGCGCTTGTTGGCACAGCCAAAGTCCAGCTTGTTGCGGTACTCCTGTGTCTTGACGCTGCCCAGGATGGGGCGGAACTCAGGCAGTGCCACCTTTCCGATGCGTGTCAGCTGGTCCTGCACCTGCTGCTGTTTCATCCTCAGCTGCTCGTCGTAGGGTATCTGCTGCCACTTGCAGCCGCCACATACGCCGAAGTGGCTGCACATCGGCGTTACGCGTACCTTACTATATTCGTGAAATTTGGCTATCTCGGCTTCCATGAAGCTATGCTTCTTGCGACGGACCTGCAGGTCTACCACATCGCCTGGTACGGCCCAGGGTACGAACACCACCATGTCGTTAACCCGTGCCACTGCCTTACCCTCAGCGGCATAGTCAGTGATGGTCACCCGCTCCAATAGCGGCAATGCTTTCTTGTTTCTTCCCATAGTGGCTACAAAGATACGAAATTAACATTTAAATTCCAAACTTTCAGATACTTTTTTGTAACCTCAAGTTGTCAAAAAAATACGTCAACATGTCAGGACGCGGTTCTCGCTTTGATATAAATCAATTTCGCAACCGATTTTTAGCCTAAAATCTTGCGCCAAATTTATAAACTTCCTAACTTTGCAACGTCAAAAGGTGAAAAACCGTTGGCAAACAAATTTTGCATTTCATAGAAAAGAGATATTTTTTGATTTGTTTTAGTAGATTAGTTTTTAAGTAGTTTGTTTTTAAATCGGATGTCGTGATGACATTCGATTTTTTTTTCTTTCATTATTTACCATTTTTTTCAGGGATAGCAGCTAATTTTCAATTTTCAATTTTCAATTTTCAATTTATTTCGTATCTTTGCAGGCAAATGAAGAAGATTGGCATATTCCTCCTGTTGGCGCTGTCGTTGGAAATGGCGGCTCAGCACTATCGTCCCGAAGGCAGGGCGTTTGTATGTATCAATGGTCATAACCGCTTTACCCGAGCCCTTTACGGCAGTCATACCGACTGGCGCATCGAGACCAGCGACCGTCCTGTGTTTGCTGTCTGTCAGAAGGGTAACAGCCGCCATGTGGCATTACGCATCAATGGCGTAGCCCTCGACGAAGTGGACTATTGCGAGGCACGCTACGAGGACGGCATGCGCAACTATGTCCTCAGCCATAAGGCCTGGGGGCCGAAGGCAAAGGTCCGACTGAAGGTCGTGGCATCGCAGACGGAGGAGAAGGCTTACTGGCGTTTCCTGACGGCAGGCTTTGAAGGAGATGTCACCGTCGACGTCGCCGTCAGTCATATCCTTTATCCTAAACTCTCCCGCAACGGCGACCTCGGTGCCGATCCGAAGGATGCCTTTGAAGCCGACGGCAAGACGCCTGTACAGCAGTTTTCCATGCTTGTCGACGAGGCAGGCTATATCTGTTGTGACGGTTCGCAACTACGTGAACTGCCGGAGCGCGAGGGGGAGGAGCTTTTCGACGCTGCTGAAGAGGCCATGACGCTTCTTGCCGGCCGTGTGCAGTTCAATACCCCCGATGCATATATCAATACGTTGGGTAGTGCTTTGGCTGTCGCTGCTGACGGGGATTGGGATGGCAAGACGTGGCTGCATGGCTGCATCGGCTGGCGTGTCACGTTGCCAGGCTGGCGTGCCGGCTATCTGGGCGATGTCCTCGGATGGCCCGATCGTGCTGTTTCCCATTTTAATGCCTACGCTAAAAGTCAGGTTACTAACGTATCGGCCAAGACACCCCATCCGACACAGGACGAAAAGCAACTGCTGAGCCGCGCCAAGAAAGAGTGGGGCACGCAGATGTACTCCAACGGCTACATCTGCCGTAATCCCGAGCGCAACGACCAGATGCACCACTACGACATGAACCTCAACTTCATCGACGAGCTGCTATGGCATTTCCAGTATGATGCCGACCCGCAATACATGCGGGACATGTGGCCAGTGCTGCGTCGGCATCTGCGTTGGGAGAAGCGCAACTTCGACCCCGATGGCGACCATCTCTATGATGCCTATTGCTGCATCTGGGCATCAGACGCCCTCTACTATAGCGGTGGAGCCGTCACTCACTCGTCGGCATACAACTACCGCGCCAACCTGCTGGCGGCACGCATCGCATCCATCATTGGTGAAGACCCGAAGCCGTACGAGCAGGAGGCAAAGGCCATCCTGCAGGCCATGGACGAGCGTCTGTGGCTGGCCGACAAGGGACACTGGGCAGAATACCAGGACCTGATGGGGTTGAAGCGCGTTCATGAGAGTGCTGCCGTGTGGTCCGTCTATACGCCTGTCGACTGTGGCGCATGCACACCAGAACAGGCCTATTGGGCTACGAAGTATGTCGACCGCGAAATCCCGCACATCCCTGTCAATGCAGACTATGAGACGATAGCCACCTCCAACTGGATGCCCTATTCCTGGAGCATCAACAACGTGGCAGCGGCTGAAGTGATGCATACCGCATTGGCCTACTTCCAGGCAGGACGCGCTGAAGAAGGCTACCGGCTGATGAAAGCCAACATCCTTGACCAGATGTACTACGGGCAGTCGCCTGCCAACTTCGGACAAGTCAGCCAGCATGATGCAGCCCGTGGTGAGTGCTATCGTGACTTTGGCGACTGCATCGGCATCTCTGCCCGCACGCTGATACAGGGACTCTTCGGCATTCAGCCCGATGCGCTGCACGAACGCTGCGTTCTCCGTCCCGGTTTTCCGCAGTCGTGGGATTCGGCAAGTGTCCGTACACCTTATATATATTATAAGTACCAACGCATGGGCGACGAGGCGGTCTACGACATCACGCAGCACTTCCGCCAGCCGCTGAAGATTGTCATCCGTCAGAACCTGGGTATGGGAAAGTACCGTGACATTGTCGGAACGGCCGAGCAGCATCAGGTGATACGCGTCAAAATTCCTTCCAAGTATCCTGAGATACAGTACGAGGACGCTACCCTGATACGACATGATGCGACCGCTGCTTTGTCGGAAGAGCCAACCTTCGACCAGAAGTTCCGTCCCCAAAAGATGGACCGCCTGTGGAATGCTGATGTGGCTGACATCTTCCGCAATGACTATCTTTCGCCTCGTCCGCCCTATACCACCTTGCAGATTCCGCTCCATGGAGTAGGCGAGTGGTGCCATCCCACATACATGCCGGAAATCAACGACTACACTTTCCGCTCGATGATTGTCAACGACGAGTTTGTAGCCGCTGGCGTACCCTTCCGTACCCCTGCTGAGGGGCATAACATTGCCTATACCTCACTATGGGACAACTATCCTGACAGCATCAGCGTCCCTGTCAGCGGTAGCGCATCAACAGCCTGGCTGCTGATGGCAGGCAGCACCAACCACATGCAGAGCCGTATTGCCAACGGTATCGTGGTGGCTCAATACAAGGACGGCACTGCCGACACGCTGCAGTTGGTGAATCCCGACAACTGGTGTCCCATTGAGCAAGACTACTATATCGACGGCAAGGCATTCCAGACTGCCCAGCCTCGTCCCTATCGCATATCGTTTGAAACGGGAAAGGTCAGTCGCGACCTGGGACGCTTGCTCAACATTCAGGGCGTCTATGGCCGCGAGATTCCTGGTGGCGCAGCCACCATGCTCCGCATGCCGCTGAATCAGCGTAAAAAACTGCGTACCATCATCGTCCGCACGCTGTCAAATGATGTTGTCATCGGACTGATGGCTATTACTTTACAATAGCCTAACAAAAAAGTCCCTCATGGGGACTTTCTTGCATTTCTTGCATTTCCTGCATTTCCTGCACCAGAATGGAGCGTGGGGTGACAACTTTCCCTTCCTCTATTCGCGGCTGCTGAGGTAGTAGCCATGAATGCCGTTCTGGGAACCCTGTGGATAGTGCATGCGCTTCAGTGTCCGCCCCAGCACGCCTAAGGTGGGGACATCGGAGGCACTTAGCGACTGGCGTAACTGCTGCTGGATGGCAGTAGTTGTCAGGAAGTTAGTGCTCTCATGGGGAGCAGGCATGAAAAGTGTTCTCAGCACTTCCTCAATGGACGTCATCATCTGGTACTTGGCATTATGGACGGTTATCTCGCGCTCGTCATCATTGTCGAACCAGTATTGTGCTCCGTGGTCAATCTCCCAGACGGCCTGCGCATACATCTGCTGGTAGTTGATGCGTCCTGACATGTCTGCCTGTCCTGTCATCTCCACACACAGGTAGCGGCGGCTGCCTGTGGGGTCGCAGAGTGGCTGACGGTCGTTCGTGGTGGCAATGAATGAACACAGACGCGGTGTCAGCGTGTACTGGTCGGAGCGCATCTTGCGGATCTGCACGTCCTTCTCGGTCAGCAGTCGCTTGATTTTTGCCTGTTCGCGTTCTGTTTTGGCATTGTACTCGTCGATGTTGACCAACCACATACGGCCTAGTACACGCTCCACCTGTTCGGCATTATCCATCTTGATGTCATCCATGTAGTATTCGCGGAGCGAGTAGGGCAGTATGTTCTTACAGAACGTCGATTTCTTCATGGCCTGAGTGCCGATGAGCATGGGCACCATCGAGTTGCCGTGGTCGCGGTTCTTCTCCAGTGCCTGTGCCACCATGGCCAGCAGCCAGCGGTGGAAGAAGTGCGGCCAGCGATCGTAGTCGGTTTTCAGCCGCCGCGCATAGTCTTCAATGTAGTCGTGCTTGCCGTCCCACTCGCCTACACCAGCCAGGAACTCATGGATGGGGTTGTAGCGTCTGACGAGCGACGAGTTCACAAATAGCTCAATGTCAATCATCCATCCCTGTCCGCCCTCCAGCATCTCCTCGAAGGCAATGCGTCGCAGGTCGCGGTCGGACAACGGCTGCCAGGGCTTGAAGGTCTGGTCGTTGGGACGGAATTCTGTCACCTGCTTCACCACGTTATAGCGCAGTTGGTAGCGACGGCTGAAAAAGTCGCGGATGCTGTGGGCGATTCGCTCCTTCTGGTTCATCGGGCTGATGGTCTTACCACGGTATTGGCGGGCATAGACAGCGCGGAACACCTTGCGCACCAAGTCCTCAGTCATCGACAAACGTCCCTGCCACAAGGTACGTTTCACGCAGGCTTCCTCTTCCAGTCGCGCCCGGCGGCACTTGTTTGCCAGGCAGTTCAGTACTTGTTCGTCATCACCGTTTCCACACTCCTCCACGGCCTGCTGCATGCAAGTGTAAAACTCCATGCGCAGTCGTTCGCGCTCTGTCTCTGTCGGATACCAGGCGACGCTGCCGTCCTGCTCCATCCGCGTATCCTGATAGGCTGCCAGCGGATTGCCATCCTTCATCACCACAGGAAAGGCCTGTGCCGTGTCGTTGAAGTACAGCCGTGCGTCATCGTTCATCCTGCAGCCGCTCTTCCATGTCAGTTCGCAGCCCTGTAACGGCACGCTTGCCGATGTCTGATAGACGGCTTGCACCTGTCGCTGCGCCTCCTGCAGCAGATGCATGTACGCTTCGTCACTTGTCACGTCGCCACCGTTGGCTGGCGCTATGCGCACCACCACCTCCAGCGTCGTCCAGTCAGAACCCTGAAACGCCAGTACCGTGTAAGGCATTTGTGCCACCTGTCGGCGCCAGTCGTTCATTCGCTGCATATCCCATCCGCAGTCAGCCTCCATCAACAACAGTCCCGTTCGCTCGCGGAGGTTGTTGAAGCCTTTCTGTCCGAATGTTGCACTAAATATCAGCCATGGCAGTCGTTCCGTGTCATGCCATTTGCCAGCGTTCACTTTGCCGTTACGCATGTCGTCAACAACTGTGCTCAGATCGATGGGATTCGGTCTTCCCATCTTGTCATAATTCTTTTTTACCTTTGTAATCTTCATAAGCATAATAGTTAGGTTTCGACTGCAAAGATAATAAAAGAAAAACCTTTTTGCAAGAGCATAAGTAGTTGAAGGCCAAGCAAATAAGGCTTCCTTTTCAATAACGGCCAAGGTATTTGAACTATCCAGCCTTGATACTCGGAGTATCTAGGCTGGATACTCCGAGTATCAAGTATTGGTATTCTTTTTTGATACTTTAGTTAAACTTTCTTAAAAGTCATCTGTGGTGCAGGAAATGCAGGAAACGTAGGATTTAGACGGTGTTTTTGTGCTGATACCATTGTTTTAGTGGTCGAAGTCGTAGGCATAGACATACTGCTCGAATCGCAGTCCTTCCGTGTAGCCGTATCTGCGGAACAAGTCCAAAATCCATTCTTGCTGTTCGGGAGTCAGTAGCCGCTTGCCGTGATGGTAGCGATAGAAGGCTGCATGGCCGCCCAGATACTGCTTCATAGCTATGCGCAGACCGGCATCGTGTTTGCGCTTTACCTCTTCGAACAAGTGGCTGAATCCCCATGCCATACGTCGTGGCTCACCGATGACAAACAGCCGACATCCGCCCTCGTCACGTTTCATTGTCGGGTACACCGATGGCCCCCAGTCACGACCCTCGTTCAGGTGCCTTGCCGCTTGCCTCCGCAGACACTCCCCGCTGCGAGGACAGTCATCCAGAAAGCACAACTGCCATGCCAGTGGAACATTTCTGAAGTCGAACTCCACCTTTCCCTCTTCTTCTGTTATATTGCTCATACCTTATTATATTATAGATTGCTATTGCTTACAAAAGTAATGAATAATTACGGATTCAGCAAATAATCGGACAGGATTTCTCGTTTTTTTGCCTAATAATAATAAAAAGGTGGGGAGAATTACTAGTTCTTTCAGAATATTTTCGTATTTTTGCACTCAAAGAGTAATCAAGAAAGCAACGAAGATTCTGATGTGAACGAGGTGATGGCCTTAGGGTTGAGATAATGAAGTAGGAATGGCGAAGTCAGATTCTAGGAATACCCAAATATGACAAGTAAGAAATCGATACGATTCTTCAACGACCGCGAGGTGCGGGCCGTCTGGGACGACGAGAACAGCAAGTGGTGGTTCTCGGCTACAGACATTGTGCGTGCCATTAACGATGAAGACGACTATGTCAAAGCAGGTAACTACTGGCGATGGCTGAAAAAGAAGCTCAATGCAGATGGCATTCAACTCGTGAGCGTCACTCACGACTTCAAATTCCAAGCTCCTGATGGTAAACAGCGATTTGCAGATGCATTGGATAGCGAGTGTGTACAGACTTTGGCGGAAAACTATCCCAACAATCGTGCCCGTTCGTTTCTTCATTGGTTCACCTATAGTGACAACAGTATCGACGGACAGAGCAAGAAGAAAGCATATACCCTAATAGAGAGTGGGGTTCTCGAAACGATGAAGCCAGGGTCTATCAAGTGTCTGCAACAGATTCATGCCTTTCTGTTTGGCGGTCTGTATGATTTTGCCGGACAGATACGTACCAAAACCATCGCAAAGGGAAATACCATCTTCTGTCTGGCGGAACACCTGCACGTGTTTCTCCAGGGTGTGGAGCAGATGCCACAAACGACGTTTGATGAGATTGTGGACAAATATGTAGAGATGAACATGGCTCATCCGTTTATGGAGGGCAACGGCAGATCTACGCGTATCTGGCTTGACATTATCCTGAAGAAGCAGCTCGGCTTATGCGTAGATTGGAGCAAGATAGGCAAGCGCGACTATCTGGATGCGATGGTAGAAAGCGAGATGGACAGCAGCAGAATACGTGGGCTGCTCCATCATGCTCTGACAGACCGCATCGACGACCGAGAAATCTTCATGAAAGGTATCGATTATTCATATTACTACGAACAAACCGATTAAGAGAGAACAAAGCCAAGCGAAAGAGCAGCGAGAGCAGTGTGATGCTCGCATCAACACTGCCGAGTCGCGATTGAGTTCGAGGAACTCAAATCGTTTGAGCTTTGCCGAACGAGAGGTTTGTCGAATGATAATTCAACAGGAGGA